>Ga0334898_1000212_pt1 | contig 108049 bp, 89 predicted proteins | sample GraSluR3_MG_10_FD_207228 | JGI IMG/M metagenome (GOLD analysis project Ga0334898, IMG submission 207228) | Sludge microbial communities from methane-producing bioreactor in Wageningen University, Netherlands - Granular Sludge_3_08-R3 | ecosystem: Engineered > Bioreactor > Anaerobic >... | reverse complement strand
AGTACTTTTTTACCATGCATGTCAAGCACGTCAAGTTCAATATTGCAGGCTTTATGTAGTTCAACCTTTATTGTTGTAGTTGAATTGAAGGGATTGGGTACATTTTGATGTAGCACGGCAAGCTGGTGGTTACATGCTTGCCCCGAGACCTCGGTGGCCTGCCCCGAGAATCGGTGGTTACATTCGTGAGACTGGCTTTTTATGAGCGAAGCGAAATGAAAAGGCTTAGTCGAACGAATCCCGAGACCTCGGGATGGTTAAATGGTTACATGGCTAAAGGGTTATTTGTTTAGTCGTTTTTGTTTAGTCGATAAGCCGAATACCCCCCGGATTTTCGGTGCATGCTATTTAGTCTCCGGAGGCTCCAATTCCTTTAAAACAGTTTTTAAAATCATTCAACTATTGACTTTCGTTTAAAAAGGATGTAACTTGCTGAACAAAAGTTGATTTTAGCCATGAAAACAAGAAATTTGTTCCTGGCAGTTGCTTTTTCTTTTCCATTCCTTATGTATGCCCAGGTTGGGATCAGTGAAAGCGGCAATCCGCCTGATGCATCTGCCATGATGGATGTGGAAAGTACAAGCAAGGGCTTTCTGCCCCCGCGCATGACCACTGCCCAGCGCGATGCAATCGGCAGTCCTGCCGAAGGGCTGATGATCTATAATACAGATGATGGCAGTCTGCAGTTTTGGGACGGTACCTGGTGGTATGATCTCAGCGGCGGCAATGAGTATCTGCAATTTCCCGTAGGCACGGTCTTTTGTGCCGGCGGCCCCACAGCCATTGTGGATGTGACCAATACCACCACCGGTAAAACCTGGATGGACCGCAACTTAGGGGCATCGCAGCAGGCAACTGCAAGCAATGATTATGAAGCTTATGGCTCACTTTATCAGTGGGGACGTTTATCCGACGGGCACCAATGTATAAACTGGACATCATCAACAGGTTCAGATGGTACAGAACAAAGTAATGAAACATCAACCCTCAGTTCCACGGACGATCCCGGGCATGGTGATTTTATTCTTGGCCCAAACGACCCTTACGACTGGCGCAGCCCGCAAAACGACAACCTGTGGCAGGGCACAAGCGGCACCAACAACCCCTGCCCGGCAGGTTACCGATTGCCAACCCAAACAGAGTTGGTTAATGAGCGTGAATCCTGGTCAACCCGGAATGCGGCAGGCGCTTTTGCCTCACCGCTTAAATTGCCCGTTGCCGGCTACCGCCAAAGCAGCGATGGTTCGCTCATCTTTGTTGGCTCCTACGGCCATTATTGGTCAAGTACCGTGGATGTTACCTCCTCCTGGTTCCTGGGCTTCTACAACGGCTGGGCCGACATGTACAGCAGCTACCGTACGGGTGGCTTTTCTGTCCGTTTCATCCAAGATTAGAGGGACTAAACCCGGGATGAAGATTTGTTGATTCCTTAAGTGCCCGGGGAAGGCTTTTTAGCCGGTGATTTCCCGAGGTCCCGGGGCAGGCCAAAGTGTCTAACCGTGTGGAATACCATCAGGGCTTGTCCCGTAGAATCGCGGAGCGTAGCGAAGCAAATATTCAACGGGGTCAATCCTTCACGCACCGCACCGAAAAACCATATGCCCGGCCGTTGCTGCTTATACCGGCAGCGTTGCTGTAAAAGTACAGGTATTGCGAATCTTCAACATTCACAGTACTTGACCAATAGCGTCCGTCAGAATTACCGTTGTCAAGCGAACCATCGCTATGGTCGCGGCCGCCGGTAACGGGCAACTTCAGCGGCGAGGCGTAAGCACCGGCTGCATTGTTGCCACCGGTCCAATTTAAACGCTCTGCGTCCAATTCTGCCTCCGTTGGCAAACGATAACCTGCCGGACAGGGATTGTTGGGTCCGCTTGTGCCCTGCCAGAGTGTGCCGACCTGGGGAGAAAGCCAATCATAGGGAGAATCGGGTTCGGTTATAAACAAACCATCCCAGGAGTTGCCGTCGTTGGGAAGAGCTGTGGTGGCATTGGTGGAAGTGATGCCGGATGAACGATCCTCGTGGCCCTCACTTGCACGGCCCCACTGGTAAAGGTTGCCATATGCCCAGCAATCTGCAGAAGATCTGGCGGCTGTCATGGCACCCAGGTTACGGTCCATCCAGGTAAGGCTGGTAGCGGGATTGGTGACATCCACTACTGCCGTTTCTTCAGCCGAAAGGAATGGAGCTATAAAGCCCGGAGTGCTGCAATCTGATTCCGGTCCCGGGGTAACACCTCCTGAACAGGCATCAAACCATAAGCTGCCGTTATAAAACTGCAAGCAGTTGCAATCGGTGTTGAAAATGGTTAATCCTTCTGCAGGACTGCCAATGGCATCGCGCTGGGCGGTGGTCATGCGTGGGGGTAAAAAACCCTTGTCCGTGCTTTTTACCTCGAGCATGGCTGAGCCTTCGGGGCTGCTGCCATCGCTGTTAATGGCAACCTGGGCCGAAAGGGAAGCGGTTAAGCCGGTCAATAAACAGAAGAGAATGATGATTTTCATGAATTAAGAGTATGTTGGGAATTGGGTTAAAAGGTAAAAGTTTTATAGTTCATAAAGATATTATCAGATATCAAAACAACCAAACGGGCAATATGCCTTTATTGTAAAACCCCGGCTTTGGCTCGGGTTTTTTAACTTACTTATTTATAAGCTTGCACCATTCCATTCATGTTAATCCTTCAGGCAGCGAATAGCGAAGCCGTAAGCACGGTAGTTGCTGCCCATGTAGGCATCGCCGCTGCTGAAGTTCAGGTGCCAGGAGCTGCCCCCATTAACTGTACTTGACCAGTAGTAGCCGTAGGAACCAACAGAGCTGAGCACACCATTCCAGCGGGTGCGGGCGCCGGCAACGGGCAACTTAAGTGGTGAAGCGTAAGCGCCGGCGGAAGTATTTGTGCTGTTAATCGGGGGTTGCACCCAGCTTAAACGCTCGTTGTTCAGCTCCGTTTCCGTTGGCAGGCGGTAACCTGCCGGGCAGGGGTTGTTGGTGCCGCTAACACCCTGCCAGAGTGTGCCGACCTGGGGGGAAAGCCAATCATAGGGAGAATCGTGTTCGGTTATAAACAAACCATCCCAGGAGTTGCCGGCGTTGGGAACAGCTGTGGTGGCGTTGCTGGAAGTGATGCCGGATGAACGATCCTCATGGCCCTCACTTGCCCGGCCCCACTGGTAAAGATTGCCATATGCCCAGCAATCTGCAGAAGATCTGGCATCTGTCATGGCACCCAGGTTACGGTCCATCCAGGTATCGCCGGTAACGGGATTGTTAACATCCACTACTGCCGTCTCATCAGCCGTAAGGAATGGAGCTATAAAACCCGGAGTACTGCAATCTGATTCCGGTCCCGGGGTAACGCTGCCCTGACAAAGGTCAAACCACAAACTGCGGTTAAACCACTGCAAACAATTCGTTGTGGTATTATATATAAGCAGTCCTTCGGCGGGACTGTCGATGGCATCTCTTTGAGTGGTGTTCATGCGGGGTGGAAGAAAGCCTTTGTTGTTGCTATTTACTTCGAGCATGGATGATGCATCGGGTAAACTGCCATCATGGTTAATAGCTACCTGAGCCGCAAGGGCAGCAGTACATCCGGTCATTAAAAGAAGGAGAATGATGATTTTCATATATTGTGGGTTCAGAGTTTAATGTTGATATTGGTTAAAGTTGAAAGGTAAAAGGTTAAAGTTTATAAAGTTCATAAAGTTTTTATCAGGCCTGAAGACATTTAAATGAGTAATATATTTGTATTGTAAGCGTCTTAATTTTCTGCCAGGCAGCAATATCCTCAAATCTTTCTATTTCAAATATTTTCCCTTTTGTCTTTTTTCTATAAAATCACTTTTATATCAAAAATTTATCCTGGTGCTGCCAAATAATCGATTTTATCATTTTTTGTGTTTTTAGCAACTTTTAAAAATATCTCTTTATGGAGGGGAAATAATTTTTATAATTTCATTGCCCAACTCCTTGGTTTATTTTAAATGAATTCCATTGCGTTCAATGATGTGTTTTACAAAATTTGGCGTGCAATTTCTCGGCCCATGGTTTACATCTCCGCCACCGGCAAAATTGGTCATGATAATCCCACAATTGGTATAGGTATTAAGAAGGGTTTTGATGTAAGAATCAACAGTGGGATTAATGTCATTTGCTGTTTGCCAGAGGGTTTGAGACGATGCTACCCTCTCCCCGCTTACGAAATTAAGATGGAACACATTGTCGCTGGTTTCCGCATGGGCATGTAGAATGCAATCTCTTATCTGTTGAAATTTGATGTGGCTTAATACAGTGTTCAGGCTGTAATGGTCCTGGACATACCAGCCAATTCCGTTATGCTCAGTATATGACCCTGTGGTATTATCCTGCCATGATGCATATACGCCTAAAGGATGGTTGAATTCTTTATGGAACCTTCTCACAATGTATATCAGCCCACGGACCTCTCCGAGCTTTGGCACCCGGTCATCCAAGAAAAAGTTATACAAGCCCCTGTCCTCGATCTGATTGTACACTCTTTCACTGAAATGAACGTCACTCACATTTGAATGCTCTTGCTTGATCATCAAAACAATTGTTTCGGAGGGGTGATCATTCAGGAAAGAGACACAATAGTGAAGCACATCTTTAAAGTTTTTATGCAAATAGTAATGACTGTGATGCACCATAAGATCGCCATCGTCGTAACACAATCTGATATCAAGCCAGCGAACTCCCAGGTTCAATTGGTTGGGAATGCTGAAATCCTGACATATAACATATGGTGCTGAAGGCCATGAAACGCCGGAAGTATGTTTATCCGCACCGGCGTCATGTGTTCCCGGAATCGTTATTTGGTTAAGGGAGAGACCATCCGGAAGTCCCCCCATCCAGTTCTTCCAGGTATATGGCAATGACTGATCGGTTGTCAATTCATTGCCATTGTTGATTGTGTCCTTTTCTTTTTTGCACCTGGTATTAATAATCTGAAATAAAAAAAGTATTATCATTACTGATAAGGCACTGGCAACAGGTTTCTTCATTTTTTACAGGAATTAGAAAATTATTGTGTTTACTGGTTTTTATTTCCTTTACCGGAAGTCCGGATATGAGCGAAATTGCAATGATACGACCTATTTCCTTCCTTTGTCAATTAAAGCACTACGACTTTATTACGATAGGAATGGCATTTTTCAGGAAAAATTAAATCTTTGGAGGAAATTGTTAAGTTCTTCACCCTGCTTTAGATCGAACTTCTTTCTGAGTCTTAGCCGGGCAGCTTCGATTGCCCGGATATTCTGGTAGGTAACCATGGATATCTCTTTGGTATTCATTCCCAGACTCATCAGGGCACACAGGCGCCGCTCATTGGTTGTAAGATTGGGATATGATGCTGTGAGTTTTTCGTAAAATATTGAATGCACCTGGCGGAACCTGACTTCGAATTCATTCCAGGCAGAGTTCTTATCCAGTCTTTGTATGCTGTGAATGATACCCGTCAGTTTTTTCAATCCCTGCTCATTGACATGGGGTGTGATCTCTTTCAGATCGCTTTGCAGGTTGGCAATAAAGTTAAATTTCCGGCTGAGGGCCAGGGCGCTGGAGGCCAACTCCCGGTTTTGATGTTCCACTTTCTCAGTCAGCCGTGCCGCTTCTGATTCTGCCAGCAACTTTTTGTTGCTGGACATCCTGCGGTATTGTATGATGAGGACACTGATTACAAGAAGTAGTACCAACAATGCTCCGGTCATCAGATATAGCGTCTTTATTTCCCGTTCCTGAAGTTTGTTTTCCATTTTGAGCAGATCATTCTCCCTTTGTTTCTTTTGGGTTTCATATTTTGTTTCCATTTCGGAGATGATCCGGGCCCGCTCGGCATTGAAGAGGGAGTCTTTGATTTGGGAGTACATCCGGTGATGATAAAGAGCTCCCTGGAGATCCCCGGTAGATTCGGCCAGTTCCGAAAGGTTATAATGGGATCGTTTCTGTACCTGTGCCAGGTTTATACTATCCGAAATTTCCAGGCATTTAATGTACAGTTTCCTGGCCTTTTCCTTTTCTCCCCGCTGCCACCAAAGGTCTCCAAGCCCCAAAAGTGCAAATGCTTCCCCTTCCCGATAACCTGTATTCCTGCTCAATTCCAAAAAGTCCCTGAAGCTGGCCTCCGCTTTTTCCTGCTCGCCTTCTTTCATAAACAGTTGGGCCATATTATGCTTTGTCCTGGCAGACTGTAATTTGTCACCTGCATCCTTACTGAGCTTCAACGATAGCTGATAATATGCAAGGGCGCTGTCATTCCTTTCCTGGATGAAGAAAGTATTCCCGATGTTTGTCAGTACCTGGGGCATTTCCAGGCTGTCACCCCTTTCTTTGTGCATGGCCAGTGCCATCAGGTAGTTTTCGAGGGCCTTATCTGGCTCATTCAGGTCTTTGTAAATAGTTCCGAGGTTATTGTATCCAATAGCCCTGCCATTGAGATCCGCAGGGTCCTTCAATTCAATCGATTCCATCACAAATTTCACCGCTTTATCGTAAATGCCTATGGAATAATAGGTCATCCCTATGCGGTTATAAAGACGGGATTGCATACCCCTCTTGCCGGTTTCGTTATAAATTTCCGAGGCGAGGGTGTAATATTCCAGTGCGGTGGCATAATCCGACATTAAGAAATGGACCAAACCAAGGTCGATATAGCAGTCCGGCAGATTATCCATGTCATGCTTAGCGGAGAATTCCGCAGCAGCTGTTTGCAGATAATCCTTTGCTTTGTCGAATTCGCCGAGTTTAAGATAACAAATGCCGATATTTTGGTTCACCCCGGCAGCCTTGCTCTGGTCTCCGTATTCATCATATTGAGCCAGGCTCCGTTTCAGGTACTGGATGGCTTTGGAAAAGTCGTGTAGAAAGAAATGCCCCTTGCCGATAATCTCCGTAGCAACAGCCATCTCCTCCTGATTTTTGTATTGGATGGCCAGGTCCAATGCCTCTTCACTATATATTATAGATGCCCGGGGATCTTCTCTGAACAGCAAATCTGCCAGTTCCAATAATGCTCCCGCCTTATCTTTTTCTTTTAGCATCGGCAAAAGCCGTCTCAGGCTGTCGGCCTGCTCATCACCCTGAGATATGCCGGGAAAGAGGAGCAATAAGAAAATGATCAGTGTAACCAGGCAGTGCAGGTAATATGGTCTCATTATTCAGCGATTTTCTTAAGAAGGGTTTGAATCTTTTGAATTCGTTTATTTTCTCCTTTATTAACTTTCCATTTTTTAAGTTATCACCATTCTCTATTTCATCGAATATCAATCCTTGATACAACGCACAGCGAAACCGTCAGCCCGGCAATTGTTGTAAATTTCGTTAAAAGTATTTCTTAAGATCAGGGGCCGCGAGTAGATACCATTCACGGTATTTGACCAATAGAGGCCGTAGATGCCTACATTGTTGAGTGAACCGTAGTTGTAATGGCGATAGCCTCCGACGGACAATTTAAGCGGTGACGCATAAGCGCCGGCTGCGGTGTTGGGGCTCCAGCTCTGTCGTTCAGATTCAAGCTCTGCTTCAGTAGGTAAACGGTAACCTGCCGGACAGGGGTTGTTGGTTCCGCCAACACCTTGCCAGAGTGTATCGTTCTGCGGGGTAAGCCAGTCATATGGATCTGAGCCATTGGTAATGAATTTCCCGTCCCAGGCATTTCCCGCATTGGGTGCAGCAATATTGGCAAGGCCGGAGCTGTAAAGCGGGCTGGTACGGCACTGGTGCCCGTCGGCAAAGCGGCCCCACTGGTAGAGGTCGCCGTAGGCAAGGGCATCGGTGGAGGAAGTTGCCTGCTGCGATGCCCCTAAGTTGCGGTCCATCCAGGTTTTGCCGGTGTTGGTAGTCACATCCACAATAGCTGTGGGGCCACTGGCACAAAAGACCATACCTGCGGGATATTGCAGGTAATCGTTGCCGCCGCTGAGATCATACCACCAGGTACCGTCCCAAAACTGAATATTGCCATCATCTGTATTATAGATCATCAGCCCTTCTGCAGGACTGCCGATTGCATCGCGCTGGGCGGTGGTCATGCGCGGGGGCAGAAAGCCCATGTCCGTGCTTTTTACCTCGAGCATGGCTGAGCCGTCGGGGCTGCTGCCATCGCTGTTAATGGCTACCTGGGCGTTCAGGTTAAATGTGAAATATATGGCCAGGGAAAGCAGCAGAAATGGGATATTGTTCATTTGTAAATTGGTTTTAAAAGGTGCAATTTACAATTTTTTTCATCAGATGGGAATGTTCAGGATCTCTTCTCGCGGCTGCAGGTGGTATCTGATGGCTGAATGCCGGACTGCCGGGAGCTCCTTCCTCGCTGCGCCCGATCGGTGTGACCATTTTTGAAGATCGCTCACTCGCTCAATCACCCGGCCTTCCCAAAGGTAACAGGAGCGGGAAAAACCTATGAAATTTTAATTTTTCAGCGTTCTGATCCGGGATCCCAGAAGTGCTTCTCAAAATCAACCACCTGATCGTCCGCTACCCTGATCCCTTCGCTTTCCAGGAGTTGCTGCATGATATGGGGCGCCCCGAAATGGTGTTTCCCGGTGAGCAGTCCCCTGCGGTTCACCACCCGGTGGGCGGGAACGTTTTCTTTTGCCGTATGTGATGCATTCATGGCCCATCCCACCATGCGCGCCGATCCCCGCGTGCCGAGACAGGCCGCAATGGCCCCGTAGGTGCTCACCCGTCCGGGAGGGATGCTGCAAACCACGGCATAAACCCGTTCAAAGAATGACATTTCGCTCATGTCATGTTCATCCTGAAACTGAGATAGTGGATGGTCCGGCCTTCTTCCCGCCACATCTGTTCATAAAAGGTCTGTATCTCCGTTACCTCGTCCGGGGCACCCTGTCCGTATACATCATATGAAAGCGCCTCAAGGGTGTGTCCATGCTGACGGATCACCTCCAGTGTGTAGTCCAGTAGCGGACGGTTGTCGGTCTTGAGGTGGATGAGGTTGTCGCCGGCCAGAAAGTTGCTGTAACGTTTCAGAAACTGGGGCGAGCTCAACCGTTTTTTCTGCCTCGACTTACGCGGCTGCGGGTCGGAAAAGGTAAGCCAGATCTCTTTCACCTCACCGGGACCAAAGAAGTGTTCGATCAGTTCGATGCGTGTGCGGATAAAGGCAACATTTTTCAGTTTCTCTTCCTTTACCTTTTTGCAGCCTGCCCAGATCCGCGCTCCTTTAACGTCGATGCCGATAAAGTTTTTGCCGGGGTATCTTTCGGCGAGGCCGGTGGTGTATTCGCCTTTTCCGCAGCCCAGTTCGAGTACGATGGGGTTATTGTTGCCGAAGAAGTTGCTGTGCCACCTGCCTTTCAGGTGGAATCCGTCCTGCAGTTGCTCGAAGCTTCGCTGGAAAAGGTGGTTAAAAGTGAGGTTTTCCTCAAAGCGGCTTAACTTCTTTTTCCCCATCTGCCAAAGTTGTTTTTGGTGATCCGGACCACAAAGGAAAGGATTATTTGATAATGAGGAGCCAGGCGGCGGGGTTTTCTTCGCGGCGGATAGTGGCCAGCAGGGAGAGGGCTTCGCTGCGTGTGTCGAGCCCGGCGATGCTGACGCGGGTCAGCCCGTTGCTGCTGTTGCCGATGATGGCGGCATCAAAATTTTGGGCCCTCAGTTCATCCACATAATTCAGGGCGTTCTCTTCGGTGGAGAAGGCGCCTACCACGATCTGGTATTTTTTGAGCGCCGGCGGCGGCGGTGCAGCGGGCAGGGCGGAAGGGCTTTCGGCTGGTGTTGTGGCCATTTCCGCCTTCGGCGGGATAACCTTAAAATTCATATATTCGGCAAGGGTGTCGACCTCGCCGGCTTTACGGGCGGGCTCCCCGCTTTCAAGGCTGAACATGGGTATCATGCCCGAGTAGCTCCTGCCAAAATCGTCGAGTACTGAAGGGTTGTAATAGTATAACATGAAAGCGGCGGCGATGGGGATGCTGATGCCTGCCACCCACCTGAGTGCCGGCAGGAGCTTTCTTTCTTTTGGCCTGTTCGTGGTGGCGGGCCGGGAGCTGAGCTGCTTTTCGAGCCGGCGGCGGATGCTCTCCCTGCTGATGGCGGGGGAAACGAAGGAGGGAAGGCCGAAGGCGTCGGGGAGAAAGTTGCTGCCGGCTTCCGGATCAAAAACCAGGTTGTTTTCCCTGCCCATGCGGAAGCTGCCTGTATGTATGAAACGGATGGCCTGACCGGCACAGAGCCCGGCCATGCAATGGGCCGTATAATCCTTTACCAGTTCCGAGGCTTCCTGGTAGGAGATATTCCTGCGTTTCGCCACATGGCTGATCAGAAGGCCGTCATTGGTCTGCAGCCCGGCATTAAAGACCACCGTACGGGCAGGCGGATGAAAGCTGTGGCGAACCGGGTGTATCCTTGCACCGGAATAATTCGTGAGAAAACCTCCGAAACCGGGAAGTATCACACAGTCGTGCTCAAACAATAATTCGCTGATGTAAACGTCAATAGACTCCATGCCTTTCATTCTGCCCGCTAAATTATAATTTTATTGTCCTGATTTCAAGTCTTGTTAGTAAATTTTGATAAATCTCCGGGCGTGTCAACCGATATGCTTTCATGCTCAGTCAGGCCGGTAATGACAGGATAACCATGTTCCAGCCAGTTGAGCTGCTCAAGTCCTTCGGCCTGTTCGAGCAGGCCGGCCTCCAGGTTGCAGATCTCTTCAAGGATGTCGGCCCGGTATGCGTAAATGCCGATGTGCTTGTAAAAAACGGTCTGTTGCAGCCATTGATCCTGGCCTGTATCCCTTACAAAAGGAATGGGTGAGCGGCTGAAATAGAGCGCACGGCCACCGGCTCCCCTGATCACTTTAACCACGTTCGGGTTGAGAAGATCCTCTGTTGAAACGATCTTTTTGATCAGGGTGGCGATGCCGGTACCGGGATCGTCAAAACAGGCAGCGAGGCTGTCGATCTGCCCGGGATCAATATAGGGCTCGTCGCCCTGAATGTTTATCACCACCGTGCCTTTTTGGGATGAGCATTCCCCGCAGAGCAACTGTGCCGCCTCTCTCACACGGGCGGTTCCGCTGCGATGCTCCGGGCTGGTCATGAGGGCCTGCCCGCCTTCGTCAAGAACATGCCGGCAGATCCGGTCATCGTCGGTGGCCACCACCACCTGCGACAAACATCCGGCCTTCAGGGCCTGCTCATATACCCGCATGACCATCGAACGCCCGTTGATCATGGCCAGGGGCTTGCCCGGGAAGCGGGTCGAGGCATAACGTGCGGGAATAACGGCAATGAATTTCATGTTCAATATTATTTATCACACGGCCCGGGTATCAATTTCCGGGAATCAGTAACCCTGAACCAGGCACTAGAACAACCCATGGATCTCGGCGTTGATCTTGTCGATGACAATGCCCAGGTCTTTGGGGTTTTCGTCAAAATCGATCTCGTCCACGTTGATCACGAGCAGCTTGCCAAGGGTATATTTTGAGATCCATGCTTCGTAGCGTTCGTTGAGGCTTTTCAGGTAATCGATGCGGATCGATTCTTCGTATTCCCTGCCGCGTTTCTGTATCTGGTTCACCAGGTTGGGCACAGTAGATTTGAGGTAGATCATCAGGTCGGGTGGCTGGATGAAAGAACTCATGAGCTCGAACAGGCTGCTGTAGTTTTCAAAGTCGCGTGTCGACATGAGGTTCATGTGATGCAGGTTGGGGGCGAAGATGTATGCGTCTTCATAAATGGTGCGGTCCTGTATCACGGTCTTGCCGCTCTTGCGTATCTCCACGATCTGCCTGAAACGGCTGTTGAGGAAATATATCTGCAGGTTGAATGACCAGCGCTGCATGTCTTCGTAAAAACTGTGCAGGTAAGGGTTGGTCTCAACATCTTCATAATGTGCTTTCCACCCGAAATGTTTTGACAACAGTCCTGTAAGGGTTGTCTTTCCCGAGCCGATATTTCCCGCAATGGCGATGTGCATGGTGTGATTTTTCGACTAAAATATGAAAAAATCCGATTACTCTTCTCCGATATGAAAAAAGAAAAGTTCATCTCCGGCCAGCATGAACAGCATCTGTGGCCGGGTGCTGAGGCATACGGCTACCGACCTGGCGCCGGTAATTGGCAGCACGGCGGTGTTCACTTCGTGCAGGCGGGTGTCGTAAATACTGATCTGGTCTTTTTCGGTATAGATGATCCTGTGGTTAAATACCTGGAATGATCTCAGTCCCTTTACGGGGATGGTCTTATAGTATGAACCGTATTTGTCGAAGATGAGTATCCCGCTTTCGGGATTGTTGAGATAGATGAAGTTGTCGCGCTCGATCATGAAGTTGGGGTTGAGGCTGAATCCCGTGGCTTGTTGAAGGTTTCCGGTGCGTTCGCTGATCTCCAGCGACTGGCTCACCCTGATGAGTTCGGCATTGAGCGGGTCGTAAACCCAGAAACCGCCCTGGTAGGATGCGCATGCCAGGGAGGCAAGTCCCAGCCCGAGCTGGCCCAGGTTCACCGAACCGGCGCTGAGGCTCAGGGTTTGGTCGAGAAACTCAACCTGCCCGAAGTCCTGATAGAACAGCAGTATCTTGAAAGGGTCGCGGGTGTCGGCAAAGGTGATCTCACCTGCATAGTTATTGCTGTAAGTATGGAGCTTTTTCCCTCCGGGTCCGTATTTTTCAATCCGGTTGTCCTTTACCGTAAAAACGTTCCCCAGATCATCGCTGGTGATGAAGCCGGCTCCGGCTTTTATCCTGGCGGTTTCGGTATACTGATCCCCGGCGGCCAGGCAAAGCAGGGCGGCAAGGATCAGCATAACCGAAAGATGCCGTTTGTTTTTTTTAACAGCCTTCATTTGATCATTTCAAGGATGTTGTCAACATAACGCCGGTCGTTCGACAATCGGGGTACTTTATTCTGTCCGCCCAGCCGGCCACGTTTTTTCATCCAGTTATAGAACGTATGGGGAGGCAGGATTCGTACAATGGGTTTGCGCAGCACCATGTCGTGGTAGCGTTTGGCTTCATAGTCGGAATTAAACGACTTAAGGGCGTTATCCAGGGTTTCAATGAAAAAGTCGAGGTTTTCCGGTTCTTTTTCAAATTCGATCAGCCATTCGTGGGCGGCTTTTTCCCGGCCTTCGAAGTACACCGGGGCGGCCGTATAGTCGCTGATCACCGAGTTGCATTTGCCGTTGGCCACCTCCAGTGCTTTTTCGGCATTGTCAACGATCAGCTCTTCGCCGAAGGCATTTATAAAACTTTTTGTGCGGCCGGTGATCTTGATCCGGTATGGGTCGGTACAGGTGAACATCACCGTGTCGCCGATCTTATAACGCCAGAGGCCGGCATTGGTGGTGATCACCATGGCGTAGTTCACACCAGTCGTTACCTCATGGAGGGGCAGGGCCGTCGGCTGATCGCTGTCGATTTCCGTCATGGGCACAAACTCGTAATAAATGCCATAGTCAAGCATCAGCAACAGGTCGTCCTGGTCGGCCTCCTGCAGTCCGAAGAACCCTTCGGATGCATTATAGGTATTTTTGTAGTTGATGTCGGGGGATGGCAGCAGTTCTTCGAACTGTTTGCGGTAAGGGTCGAAGTTCACGCCGCCGTGGAAGAATACTTCCATGTTTGGCCATACCTCCAGAATATTGTCCCTGCCGGTGATCTCGAGTATGCGTTTCAGCAGCAGCAGGGTCCAGGAAGGAACGCCCGAGAGGCTGGTCACATTGTGGGGGATGGTGGCATGGGCCATCTTTTCGATCTTGATCTCCCATTCGTCGAGCAGGGCCAGGCTGCGTTTTGGAACCCTGATAAACTCGGCCCAGTGGGGGAGTTTGCGGATAATGAGCGCAGACAGATCACCGATGAGGTATTCTTCGTTGTTGACCTCCCGTATGATGTGGCTCCCGCCCATGGCCAGCCCGCGCCCGTCGAAGAGACGGGTGTCGGGATGATGATGGCAGTACATGGCCAGCATATCCTTCCCGCCCTTGAAGTGACACTCTTCGATCGATTCATTGCTCACCGGGATAAACTTGCTTTTTTCGCTGGTGGTTCCGGCCGATTTGGCAAAGAGCCTGATGTCAGTGGGCCACATGATATTCTGATGGCCCTTCATGAGCAGCTCAATGTCGGGGTGTATGGATTCATAGTCGTTCAGCGGGATACGGTCGCGGAACTTCTCATAGGAGTCGATGGATTTAAATTCATAACGCTTTCCCCATTCCGTGTCGCGGGCGGTATTCAGCAGTTTTTTGAGCCATTCGGACTGAACCTCATGCGGGTATTTGGTGAAAAGCTCGATCTGGTGATAGCGCTTTTTCATCAGCCATGATATGAGGGAATTGATCAGTGCCATATATCGGAATTATTGATGGCCAAATTTACGAAGAAATTATGATCTGTGTCCCGGCTCCGGCAAAAAACAGACCCGGCGCCTGGGATTTATAAAACGGGCTTCGATTGAATTGCTATCTTTGAAATATGATTTGCTTTCCGAATGCAAAGATCAACCTGGGGTTGCTGGTTACGGGCAGGCGGCCCGACGGTTTTCACAATATCGAAACGGTATTTTACCCCATTCCCCTCTGTGACGTGCTGGAAGTGTTGCCGGCAGGCGATGGCCGGCCCTCACTGAGCATATATGGTAACAGTGTCCCCGGGGGGGAAGAGAACCTTTGCATGAAGGCATACAGGTTGCTGGAGAAGCGTTACGGCCTTACTCCCGTTGCCATTCACCTGCTGAAACGCATTCCCGACGGGGCAGGGCTGGGCGGCGGATCTTCCGATGCCGCACATATCATCAGCATGCTCAACAGTATCTTTAACCTGGGATTGGATACCGGCATGATGGAGGATCTGGCATCGGAACTGGGAAGCGATTGTGCCTTCTTCATAAGGAACAAGGCCGTTTTTGCCGGCGGGCGGGGGAACCGCTTCAGCCCGGTGGAAGTGAACCTCAGCGCAAAGTACCTGATGCTGGTAAAGCCTGCTTTCGGCGTCAGTACGGGCGATGCCTATGCCATGCTCAGGCCCCTCGCCGGCAGACCCTCGCCGGCCACCATCGTCAAGAAATACCCTCGGGAGTGGGAGGGAAGCCTGGTGAACGACTTCGAAGCCCCGGTATTTGAGAAATACCCCGAATTAGCCAATATCCGCAGGGCCCTTTACGAACGGGGAGCCATCTATGCAGCCATGAGCGGCAGCGGCTCCGCCGTGTACGGCATATTTGACGGGCACCCTCCCCCCGGTATCTTTGGTAAGGACCACTTTACCTGGACCTGCCGGCTTTCATGAAACGATTTGCCGCTATGGTCTGGTAAAGCCGATATGTTTAAAAAGGATCCGGGCTGATTGCCGGGACAGGGCATGCCCGGTCATTTCTGTGCCGTACGCAGCAGGAATAGGCCCAGGGCGGCAAAAACGATGTTCGGGATCCAGGCGGCGAGCATGGGCGAGAGGTTGCCAAAGGTGGCAAATACGATCGATATTTGCATGAACAATATGTATGTGAAGGTGAAACCGATGCCCAGGCCAAGGTGCATGCCGATGCCTCCCCTCACTTTCCGGCTCGACAGGGCCACGCCGATCATGGCAAGGATGATGGTGGCAAAAGGACCGGAGATCCGCTTGTGCTTCTCCACTTCGTAGGTCTTGGTCTTTTCCGATCCTTTCATTTTTTCTTCCTCAATGCGCTCGCGCAGCTCCCAGTAGTTCATCTCCTCAAAATCCTCTTTCTTCACATACAGGTCGACCGGCTTCAGGTTCAGCACTGTGTCCATGCGCTGGCCCCTGTTGATATGCTCACCTGCATCAGTGATCTCCCTGATCACATAGTTTTCGAGGGCCCATGACCGGTCCGTGCTGTCCCAACGGATACGGTCGGCAAGGATCTTTGTGAGCAGCTTGTTGCCTTCGAACTCTTCCAGGCTGAATTTTATCCCGATATTGGTGGAAGAATTGTAATTCTCGAGAAATACGAGGGTCTCAGGCCCGATCTTGAGGTGGATGTTCCGGTCTTTGTCGAGGCTGAGGTTTTCCATGTACTTGTCCTTGAACTCCCGCCTGGTGATATTGGTTTTGGGAATGAGGAAATTCCCGAGGTAGAATGACATCAGCGCCAGCAGTATGGCAGAGATGAGGTATGGCCTCAGAAAGCGGTAATAGCTGACACCCCCGCTGAGTATGGCCACGATCTCCGTATTGGAAGCCATCTTTGATGTGAAGAAGATCACTGAGATAAAGGTGAACAGATATACGAAGAGGTTGATGAAATAGGGAATGAAGTTCAGGTAATAGCTGAAGATGATCTCGTTGAGGGGAGCTTTTTTCTCGATGAACTCGTCGATGTTTTCCGATACGTCGAAAATGATCACGATCACGATCAGCAGGGAGATGGCATAAAAAAAAGTGCCGAGGAATTTTTTGATGATATACAGGTCGAGTATCTTCATGGAATATGCCTTCTGCCTAGAGCCTTGTATTTAATTTTTTTACCATGCTGCTTTTCCATGCGCCGAAGGTGCCTGCCTGTATCTGTTCCCTGGCTTCGCGCATCAGCCGGCTGTAAAAGGCGAGGTTATGCAGGCTGGCGATCATCCCGCCCAGTACTTCGCCCGAAATGAAAAGATGCCGCAGGTATGCTTTGGTATACTGTTGGTCGACAAAAGAAGTGCCTTCCTCATCCAGTGGCGAAAAGTCGTCTTTCCATTTATTGTTGCGCATATTGATGATCCCTTCGCCGGTAAAGAGCATGCCGTTCCTGCCGTTCCTTGTCGGCATCACGCAGTCGAACATGTCAACCCCCAGCGCAATGCTTTCCAGGATATTGGCCGGTGTGCCCACACCCATTAGATAACGTGGCTTGTCTGCGGGTAGTATTTCACATACCAGTCCGGTCATTTCATACATCAGTTCGTGGGGTTCGCCCACCGAAAGCCCGCCGATGGCATTGCCGTCGGCTTCGAAGCTGCTGATGACGTTGGCCGAGATTTTTCGCAGGTCGGGATAAACGCTGCCCTGCACGATGGGGAACAGTGATTGCGGGTAGCCGTATATGGCTTCGGTAACCGCAAACCTGTCTGCACATCGTTTCAGCCAACGGTGGGTGATCTCCATCGAGTTTCCGGCATAGGCATGATCACAGGGATATGGCGTACACTCGTCGAAGGCCATGATAATGTCGGCACCGATGATACGCTGTATGTCGATCACGTTTTCGGGAGTAAAGGTATGTTTTGAGCCGTCGATGTGCGACTGAAAGGTAACCCCTTCTTCCCTGAGCTTCCTGATCTCGGTCAGTGAATACACCTGGTACCCGCCGGAGTCGGTGAGTATGGGCCCTTCCCAGCCGGTAAAGCCGTGCAATCCTCCTGCCTGCTGAAGTATACCTGTTCCGGGCCGCAGGTAGAGGTGGTAGGTATTCCCCAGTATGATCTGTGCGCGGCTGTCTTCCTTCAGGTCACGCATATGCACGGCCTTGACGTTGGCGGCGGTGCCAACGGGCATAAATACCGGTGTTTCTACCGTCCCGTACGGGGTTTCAAGCATGCCGGTACGCGCATGGCTGTGGGTGTCGGTGGCCTGAATTATAAACTTCATGCTGTTTATAAAAATTCGTTCAAAGATAATTTTTATTCGCGAAGAATGGATAATTTAGCAGCAAGACCGGTTGTGATGCAGTTTCCTTATTTCCCCTCCGAACCGCTTGAGCAAGCGCTTATGGCGGTGTATGGACTCGCGTTTCTTGTCCAGATGTGCTACCTGTGGGTGGTATTCAGGAGGCTTGCCTTTCTGAAGTCCGGTGAAGAAAAGCCCGGCGCCGGCCCTGTTTCCGTGGTGATCTGTGCCAGGAATGAATACGATAACCTGAAAAATAATCTGCCGCTCATCCTCCGTCAGGAGTACCCTGATTTTGAGGTCGTGGTGGTAAACGACAATTCGCAGGACGACTCCCTGGAGTTGCTCAACGATATGGCCCGTGAACACAATAATCTTAAGGTTGTGAATCTCAGCCAGGACCTGAACTTTTTTCATGGCAAAAAATTCCCGCTCTCGATCGGCATCAAGTCTGCCACCCACGAGATCCTGCTGTTGACCGATGCCGATTGCCGCCCCGCCTCTGACCACTGGATTGGCCGGATGACTTCGGGTTTCCGCGAAGGCAAAGAGATCGTGCTCGGCTACGGCGCATACGAACGAAGGCGTTCGCTGCTCAACTACCTGATCCGCTTCGAAACACTCTGGGTTGCTATACAGTACCTTTCATTTTCCCTGTCGGGACATACTTATATGGGCGTGGGAAGAAATATTGCATACCGTAAAACGCTTTTCTACAGGAATAAGGGCTTTTCATCACATTATAAACTTTCCTCGGGCGACGATGACCTTTTTATCAACCGGGCCGCCACAAGGAACAACGTTGCCGTTGAAGTTGGCCATCAGAGCCATACGGTTTCTGTGCCCAAAGCATCATTCGGGGCCTGGATGCGCCAAAAAAGAAGACATTTCACCACCTGGAAGCATTACAGAAAAAAATACAAATGGCTGCTGGGAGGCTGGTCGGGAAGCACCTTCGCCTTCATGCTCCTGTTTGCGGCCATGATGGTGCTGGGGTATAACCTGCTTGTCGCCGGCGGGATATTTGCCATCCGGTTTTTCAGCCATCTTTTGATCACGAAAAAAAGTATGAACAAACTGAATGAAAAAGAATTATTATTACTTTCGCCTATGGCGGAAATATTCCTGGTCATTTTTTACCCCTTACTGGGCCTGGCCAATATGATCAGAAAACCCGATAAATGGAAGTAAATCCTAATCTCACCGATAAAGCCCTGCGTGATTACCAGCTGGTGATGGCCGCCATTAACCGTGGCGATCAGAAGGCCTACGCCGCCCTGATGAACAATTACCGCGATTCACTTTATTTTATGCTGCTGAAGATGACCAATAATGCCAGCGATGCAGATGACCTTACCATCGAAGCATTCGGCAAGGCATTCAAGAAGCTGGAACAATATACCCCTGAATACGCCTTCAGTACATGGCTGTTCAAGATCGCTTCCAACAACTGCATTGATTATATGCGGAAAAAAAGAAAGCAATCGTTTACCCTTAACCTGGGAACCGGTGATGACGACGGTCAGGATCTTGCCAATATCATTGCTTCCGACAGCCCCGATCCCGAGGAAAAGGTCATGAAAAAGGAAAAGATCGGACTGATGCGCGAGGTGGTGGAAAAACTGAAGCCCCATTACCGTACCCTCATCGAACTGCGGTATTTCAAAGAATATTCCTATGAAGAGATTGCAGAAGAGTTGAATCTGCCTCTCGGCACTGTGAAGGCCCAGCTTTTCCGCGCCCGCGAATTCATTAGCAATATCATGAAGAATATCCCCGAGAATTATTGACCAGGGTCGCAGTTTTTTACATAATGGGCAAGCACGCTGCCAAATCCTTCATCAAGCTTCATCAGGCCGTAATCCATCAACTGGTTGTTCAGGTATTGTAAAACGAGGAAAGTGTTGTTTTCATCGCCCGGGAAAACGCCTGCAAAAAAGAAGCCCATGGTCTCAAATTCAGGACACAGAAGTGCGGTAAAGGGGTCGTTCAGGTTCAGGTAGAGGTATATGGTCTCATACCTGCCTATGCACAGGCTTTTCAGTGCGTCCCTTACCCTGTCGGCTGTGTGCGCGCCATAATGATCGATCCGGATGGTGGCTGTGATGAATCCCCTGTCGCGATGAATGCTTAGCCTGGTCCGCTTTCCCTTCAACCGGCTTAATTCCGGTTTGGTTTCCGGGTATTCGGACTCAACACCGGTATTGCCGATGATGTTCATGATCATTTTGCGATGCCTGGGCGGGGGATAAAGGATGAGCCGTGCAGGAGGATGGAGGTAGCGGTATGCGATCATGATGTTTTCCCTTGGATGATCCTCTTCCCTGATATCCCTGAATTTCAGCGTAGGCACCTGCGACATCAGCAGCACGCATGCCTGCATGCCAAAATGATGCGCTGCTTTCTGTGAATAGGGATGGGTGGTCACGGTCATGGCGTAAAGTCCGCAGATGCGCATATTCACGGCTTCCGCAATAAGGTCGTCCCAAAGCCTGTTCATCACCCCCATGCCGCGGTACATCGGGTTGCTGAATGCAATGCCGATCTCTGCATTGTTGCCGTGTGCCATGTTGAGTGCCGAATGGCCGATGATCTCCCCTTTGGTGTTCCGGGCAAGCCGGGATACAAGCTGCCCCGACCCGTTCAGTTGCGCTACCTTTTCGGGATAATAGATGTTCTCGTAGGGATAGCTGTAGCCGTAACAAAAATAGGCAAGGCGCGACACTTCAACCGCCTCGTGCGCCAGCATCGGACCGGTTGTAAACCCGGCTGTGACCACTGCCTGCCCTTTGCCATGCTCCAATGAACCGGTTTCACCGGCATCGATCATTTGCCCGATCGACCGTGCCGGAAGGTTTTTTGTGAGCATGACCTCTATCCCGTCATGGCCATGATTCACATACGCCAACTCATCCATGACCTGCCCGACCAGATAAGTGCCCAGCCCGCGGTCGTTGTACTTCTTTTGCAGCTCTTCCTTGCTGTAAACCGGGAATAATGCGGGGTCGAAGGGGATACCCTTCACGCGGACGCCGATCTGCAGCCCGGCCGGCTTCTGAATAAACTCCAGGTCGATATTCCCTTTTTGCCCGGGTAAAAAAGAGTATTTGATGATGTTGGTCAGTATCTCCTCCAGCGCCAGTTGTATTTGCTTGTTGTCGTGCCGGCTGAAACCGCTGATCTCTGAAATTTTTTCGACAAATGCCTCCGTTTCCGGTATATAATCGATGCGGTTTTGTATGCTGAGCCTTGAATGATGGAATTCGGTCATGAGGTTTGTTTACGTTTATCGATGATCTTTTGCAGTTTGCCGCTGGTTTCGATCTTGATAAAGTCATTGCCTTCTGCCGCTTCCGCTACAAGTTCAATGAGGTTGTCGTTCATTACCATGTCGTACAGCACGGGATCGCCTTCCAGCAAAATTTTGCATACTTCTTCAGGTTTCAGTCCGGAATTTCGGTTCAGCCGCACAGTGATCCTTTGTTTTCCTGCCTCAGTGGTGTCGAGCAGCAGTTGCAGTTCATCTTTATAGTCAAAGCGGTCTTCCAGTGTCCTGGCAAAGGTATTGTAGTTAAAGAGCGGCCCCATCTTGAAGATGTCGCCGAAACGGCCGAGAAGTTCAAAACGCGGGGCTTGTCTGCCGCAGGGACAAGGTTCTTCAACCCAGCGTCCCAGGTCGCCGATCTCGTAACGGTAAAGGTTTTGCCCTTTCCGTGAAAGGCTGGTGAAGATAAGCCTGCCGGTCTCTCCTTTGTCAACGGGTTTATCCTCCTCCATTTTGAATATCTCCAGGTGCTGGGTACGTGTCATCACATGGTGGATGCTGCCTTCGCAGCGGGTGCAGCTATAGCCGAGCGGCCCGGCGTCGTTGCTGCCGTATATGGCCGACTTGACTACTTCCACACCAAACTCGTCCTTGTAGTATTGCTGCATGGCCTTGCTCATATGCTCGCCGGCATAGAATATCTTGCGGATGCCGCCGTATTTTTTCAGCTCATTTTTACAGGCCTCGAAAAGCTGAGAAAAGTAGAATGGCATCCCCAGCAGTGTGTCCACCTTGTTCTCGATAATGGTTTGAGCCACATGTCCGTAGTCGGGGACGGCAGTCATGGGAAATTGTATGGCGCCCATGCCTTCGAGGATGGTCCAGAAGCTGATGAAGCCCCCGTAGAGCTCCCCGCTGAAGAAGAGGTTCATGCAGCGGTCGTTGGCCGGATCGAGGCCGGCGGCGAAGAGGGCTTCGGAAGCGGCAAACATCTGTTTGTGGTAGTCTTCGTAAGTATATACGGCCATCTTGGGCTTGCCGCTGGTTCCCCCGCTCTTGAAAAAGAGTTCTGAAACCCCGGCCGGCACCGGCCTTTTAATATATTCTTCTTTATGGATCACGGGTGTATTGGCGGGAAGGAAGGGTGCCGGCTGCTCTTCCAGGTCGGCGAAGCTGCTGAGGCCGTCGGTGAGGCTGCCAAGCTGCAGGCATATCCGCCGGCAATAACGTTGCAGGGCGTACACCCCGTCGTGGGGTTCGCCGGCATAGCCGTCGAGGTGATGCCCGGGCCGCTTGATGCGGGTCACGCCGGCCTGTACAAGTTCCCTGCTAAGGCTTCCAAGTTCTTCGAGCCGGCAGGCCAGCCCTGCGGTTTGCAGGTAATTTCTCAGGGGCCTGAGGGTGCTTACGATCTTGTCTTTTGGTAGAGGCTTTACCCAGATCGTACGGTAAAGTGGTGAGGGGCGCAATCCCGGTTTGAAGTCGATCAGTATCCGCCAGGTCTTTTCCCTGGATTCGATCACTTCCGATTCGCCCAGTGCAGCACCCAGTTTTGTGACCTGGGTCACATTGGTGATCTCGGCCATCTCGGGGATGCTCAGTGCCGGCTGTGGAAAGCTTTGCGAAACCTTGTCGAGCACCTTTGCAAAGTGTTGCGCAAAGGCCAGCAACTCATCTTTGCCGGAGGTTTCGAGGTACAGGCACTGGGGGCTGGAACAGGCCTGCTGCTCGATCACACAGATGTCGTAGGCAATGTTTTCCAGGGTATCAACATCGTCTTTCATCATCCTGCTTACATAGGAGAAGCTGATGCGATGCCCCCAATCGATGATGCGCGTGTTTTCAGGGGTCATCCCTCTCACGGCGGCCACCGACTCTTCGCTGCCCCAGGCTGCAATGCCGTGGGCTTCATTGAAAAGGATGCTGAGGATGTCTTTGCGTGACGATGACAGGCGGAAGGCATATATGAAGGGCTTGAGGGCACCGGAGGGATCGGCGTCGACGATGCCTTTCAGGATAAGCTGCGGGAAGTTGCCGTTCCTGCTGCTGTTCTTAAGCACGTTGATGTTGCCGGCCATGAGCCCTTCCAGCATGCTGAGCGGTGCCACCGTCGGGGCATTGCCCGGCACCACATGCACCAGCATGCCCAGTGGTGCCCAGGCTTCGAAAGTGTCTTCGCGAAAGCCGTTGCGGTGCATGATAAAGGGGTTTTCGCTGCCCAGTTCCCGCTTCATCTTTTCTTCAAGGAAGTCCGGCTCCAGGAAGGCAGCGACCTCTTCAATGGTCTGATGGGCATGTTCAGCGGTATTGCCGGCCTTCACCAGGGAGTCGATGAGTTCCTGCCTGTCGCCTTCCAGCAAAAGGTCCCTGTAACGGGCACAGGCGCGGAACAGCACAGCAGGCTCCATGCGCAGGCGCAGGTCAGGGGCCATGTTGCGGCCTATGTTGGGCACCTTCTTCCCGAAATCAGCTTCGCTGATCCACTCACCTCTCCAGATATATTCTTTTTCGTTCATGACGGGTGTTTTATACGGCTTCTTTTTTGAGCAATTCGGCTGCCGAAACGGCACAGCTCTTGTTTTTGGATAATCCGGCCCTGCCGGCAATGTCAAACCAGGGAGTTTCGATGCCGCAGCCACATGCTTCGGGCGGGTGCATCACGGCCAGGTCGCCCATCACCACGCTTATGGCCGGCACCGAAGTAATGTAGGGCGTCACAAAGCTGAGATAGCCGGGCTGCCCATATCCCAGCACCTCAAGGGTCTTTACGTCACGTATGAATGCCCTCGCCCAGACCGGGACATGCATATGGTGCCGGTCACATTCCACGTAAGGCACCGAATGCTCGACCGAGCCGAACCCATCGCGGCAGCGGATGCCGGGAATGCCGAGCTGCTCCCCGAGGCGGCCGTAAAGTTCGGGCTTGGATAGTTGCCTGTCAGCATAGCCTTTCCAGCCGCCTGCAAAGAAGACCAGGGAGTCTTCGGGCAGCCGGAGGTCCTTTACGCCAAGCTTCTTCATCCTTTCAAGAATAAAAAATATGAAGGACGGGAAGCCGATCAGCCTGACCGGGATCGCTTCGGCCTCGTATCGTTTCAGCACCTCTATGCTGCCAAAGAGGTCGAACTCATGCGTGCCTTCTCCCGTCAGGCGCAGCACATAGCTGATATGCCGGGCAGGGGCATATTTGGTGAGAAAGCGGCTGGTGTTGGTCGTGCCCCGTGTCGATCCCGCTTCAGGCTCGTAATTACTCACCAGGTAGTTCGTTTCTTTTCCGGGCTCATACCATCCGAAATGGTCGTATACGTAGTCGACCATGCGCCTGCCGGAGGCGATGGACCAGTGGTCGAAAAACATCCGGCTCTTCTGTCCCATGGTGCCGCTGGAGGTGAGGGTGATCTCGATGTCTTTGTCGCTGACCGATTTTATAGCATGTGTTTTGAAAAAGTTGGCATGGATGAATGGGATGGCCGGCAGGTCGCCGGTAGCCTTCAGCCTGGCGGGACTGAATTTTTCCTTGTCGAGAAGGCTCCTGTAAAAAGGGCATCGTTCATAATGCCATTGCATGATCTCGCGCATGGCCTGCAGGAATAATTCGTCCGTGTCCGCATCTGTGCGGAAGGGCTCATTGATATCGCAGATTTTCTGAACGGAGGGCAATGCGGATGGGTCGGGGACCTGTATCGGTTCAAACTTTGACATATGGTGGTTTATTTGAATCTGTTGTCGATGATGCGGCGTATCTTTCCAGTGCGTGGGTTTACCGCGAGTTCTCCTGGCCCTGTCCATTCAATGCTGATGGGATGAACCCCCCTGATAGCGATTTCCTCCCTGAATTCGGGACGCTCCCTGAAGATGGTGTCGAGCAGCTTTTCTTCCCAGGCAGGCTGCACGGCTGCGGGATCGTCAACGGCGATACGCAGGGTGAGCTTGTCGAGCTTTCCGATATGGTCGATCACCATCTGGAAATTGGCGGCCTGGAATACAGGTTTCATAAGATGGAGGATGTGCATGAAGTTGTCGATGTACATGGTCACCACGCCGATCCTGGCTCCCTCTTCCGACCGCCCCATTATCCTGAACTTCCTGTTTTCTTTCCCGGCTTCTTCCACCCATATGCCGCGGTCGCCTGCCGGGTACCTGATGATGGGCATCAGCAGCCTCGACAGGTTGGTGGTGAGTATGCGGCCTTCCTTGTTACAGGCTTCAATTACTTCGCCGTTCTCTTCGTCCACGATCTCGATGATGTTGTAACCGTCAAATACACGGTGCTCGTTAAACCCGCACCCGGGATCGATATATCCCAGCAGTCCGCCGTCAACGCTGGCATATCCCACTGAATAGATCTGCACCCCCGGAAAAACTTCATGCATCAGCTCGCGCTGATCCTCGTACATGCTTTCCCCGCCAAAATATATTTTTTCGATCTTCAGCCCCTCCGATTGCTTCGACCTGACATGCTCGGCCAGGCTGATCAGTTGTGTCGGCACCCCCAGCAGGGTGTTGATACGGAAATCGCGGAGTTCACGCGCAATGAATTCGAGTGGAGAGGCCCCGGAGATGGGGAAAATCATGGTGTCGACCGGGCATCGGGCCAGGCTGTCGTGCAGGAAAAGAAAACTGCTGTACAACTCTCCTGCATAAAAGAGGTTGGCTACGCGGTCGCCCTTTTTTAAGCCGCTTTCGGCGAGATGGTAGCCAAAGGTGCCCGTCATGGTTTCCCATTCTTCACGGCTGTAAACCGAGAACTTGGGCATGCCGGTGGTGCCGCCGCTTTTAAAGATGATGCCGTCAGTCATGGACCCGGTTAACAGGCGGTTGCCTTCTACCCGGTTATGCTCCCAGAAAACAGCCTGGTCGACCGGCGGGAGGTCAGACAGTTTCCAGCCCTTTTGCGGCAGGTCGCGATAGAGCTGCCCGTAATATCCCGAAAGCTCACGGGCAACCGAAACGATGGTCTCGAGGGGATAGGTCTTCATATTGGTTTGCTCTGCTATGACTGACCAAAGATAAAGAATTAGTTGTAATTTTGATGCCTGATCCGCGGATATCGTGAGACTCCTTTTTGTTTGCCATTTAAAGCCGTTTTAAATGGCTCCCGGGAGATTTCACCAGGATACCTGGAATAATTATTATTTAGACGAAATACCACGATCATGGATACCGAAGAATTCAGAAAGCATATTTTGCGTGGCATACCCGCTGAGCTCCCTGCCCCGAAACCGTTTGATGACAGTGTGAGCCATGCCCCGGTTCGAAAGGATATACTGTCAGAGGCTGAAAAAAGGCTTGCCCTGAAAAATGCATTGCGTTATTTTCATCCGGAGCACCATGCTGTGCTGGCCGGGGAGTTTGCCGGTGAGCTGAAGCAGTATGGCCGAATATACATGTACCGCTTCAGGCCTGATTACCCCATGTATGCCAGGCCGATCGATGAATACCCGGCACGTTCGCAGCAGGCTGCCGCCATCATGCTCATGATACAGAACAACCTCGACCCTGCAGTGGCCCAGCATCCCCATGAACTTATCACTTACGGAGGGAACGGGGCTGTTTTTCAGAACTGGGCGCAATACCTTTTAACAATGAAGTACCTGGCGGAGATGACCGGTGAACAGACCCTTGCCATGTACTCGGGGCATCCCCTTGGTCTCTTTCCGTCCCATCCCGATGCTCCGCGTGTGGTGGTAACCAATGGCATGGTCATCCCCAACTATTCAAGCCCCGACCACTGGGAGAAGTTCAATGCCCTCGGGGTGTCGCAATATGGGCAGATGACAGCCGGGTCTTATATGTATATCGGCCCGCAGGGCATCGTGCATGGGACCACCATCACAGTGCTCAATGCAGGCAGGAAGCTGAAGGACGGAGGGTCGGGACTGGGCGGCAGGATCTTTGTTTCCTCAGGCCTGGGCGGCATGTCGGGGGCACAGGCCAAAGCCGCCGTTATTGCCGGGGCAGTGGGCGTTATCGCCGAAGTTAACCCCTCGGCGGCAGTGAAAAGGCATCAGCAGGCTTGGGTTGACGAACTATATACGGGAATGGATGAGCTCATCGACAGGATGCTGAAGGCCAGGGAGGCAAAAGAGGCCGTATCACTGGCTTACCAGGGAAACATCGTTGACCTCTGGGAAGAGCTGGCTAAACGCGATATCCGAATCGACCTGGGTTCCGATCAAACTTCACTGCATAATCCCTGGGCGGGTGGTTATTATCCGGCCGGGCTCACCTTTGCGGAATCGAACAGGCTGATGACCACGGACCCGGATGCCTTTAAAGAAAAGGTAAAGGAATCGCTGCGAAGGCAGGTAGCTGCGATCAACACCCTTGCAAGCCGTGGCATGTATTTCTTCGACTATGGCAATGCCTTCCTGCTTGAGTCTTCAAGGGCGGGGGCAGATATTATGAAGGAGGATGGCACTTTCCGCTATCCCTCCTATGTGCAGGATATTATGGGACCCATGTGCTTTGACCATGGTTTTGGCCCTTTCCGCTGGGTATGCACCTCGGGCGATCCGGCGGATTTACGCATCACTGATCGCATTGCGGCCCGCATCCTGGAAGGGATGGCCGGGGAGGCCCCTGAGGAGATCAGGCAGCAACTTTACGACAACCTGCGCTGGATCAGGCAGGCCGAAGAAAACAAATTGGTGGTGGGCTCGCAGGCTCGTATTCTTTATGCCGATTGTGAAGGACGCACCCGCATTGCCGATGCTTTTAATGAAGCCATCAGGACGGGGGAGGTCAGCGCAGCTGTCGTGCTCGGACGTGACCATCACGACGTGTCAGGAACAGATTCACCGTATCGTGAGACTTCCAATATCTATGACGGTTCGCAGTTCACCGCCGATATGGCCATACAGAATGTGATCGGCGACAGCTTCCGCGGGGCGACCTGGGTGTCGGTTCATAACGGTGGCGGCGTAGGCTGGGGCGAGGTCATCAACGGGGGCTTTGGAATGGTGCTGGACGGAAGCACCGAGGCCGGCCGGCGATTGAAAAGCATGCTGCACTGGGATGTGAACAACGGCATTGCCAGGCGGAGCTGGGCCAGGAATGACGAAGCCATCTTTGCCATCAAACGCGCCATGATGGCCGAGCCGCGTCTGAAGGTCACCCTGCCTAACAAGGTTGATGAAAAGCTGCTGAACAAGGATTAACGAATGTCAGCCATCAGATAACTAACCCGACACCTGCTAACAAACAACCAATGAAAAAATACTTCTTTATTCTCCTTATCGTCATTGCCGGATGCAGGGACGGGGAACCTGACCGGCCCGGGAAAGTATATGCCTCAGATCATTCCCATACCATGGCAACCCTTTATAACCACTTTGCTGCCGAATACCGGGCACTGGCATATCAGGCATTTAACATTGCCCGTGAAAGGGTGGATGCCATCCGCAGGGAAAATCCCTTTGAGGAAAATCTTGCCATCGTGGTCGATATTGACGAAACCCTGATCGATAACAGTCCGCACCAGGCTTTGATGATCCTCCACGATAGTGCATATCCCTACATGTGGAACGAATGGTGCAGGCTGGCAAGGGCTTCCGCCGTGCCGGGGGCTGTAGACTTCCTGCAGTATGCCGATGCAAATGGGTTCGGTATTTTTTATGTCTCCAACCGGAAGGATAAATATGTACGGGAAGCCACCCTGCATAACCTTGATTCATTGGGTTTCCCGCAGATAAGAGAGGAACACTTCCTGCTAAGACCGGAAAGGTCGGAGGCCAATCCTGATCCGTCTGACAAACAGGGCAGGAGAGATGAGATTATCGCCCGTGGATACAAGATCGTGTTGCTGATCGGTGATAACCTTGGCGACTTTTACACGGATACCCTTATTGGGGATGACCGTTCGGAACAGGTAAATGATCTGTCGGGAGAATTTGGCCGGAAATTTATTGTGTTGCCCAATGCCATGTACGGCAACTGGCCATCAAGCCTTGGCATAAGAGGCGGGGTGGAGATGGATTCCTTGTTAAAAAAGGGTTGCCAACCTTATTAAGGTTGCCAACCCTTATTCCCCATTTAGAAATCATCACCCTTTCAGTGATCATTTGTTCGTTCACCTGCAACCTGATAGAATAAACGCCATTCTGGAGGTTGCCGGCATTTATCCCGATCAGGTGTTCGCCTGCGGAAAGCCTCCCTTCATCCGATAAGGATAAAAAAGGGTTGCCAACCCTTATTCCCTATTTAGAAATCATCACCCTTTCCGTGATCATTTGCTCATTCACCTGCAGCCTGATAAAATAAACGCCATTCTGGAGGTTGCCGGCATTTATCCCGATCAGGTGTTCGCCTGCGGAAAGCATGCCCTCATCCGATTCATATACTTTTTTGCCAAGGATGTTGAACAACATTACCTTAACATGGCTGAAGGTTTGTGTAGTGATGGCAATGTTTGTATAGTCGCTGAAGGGGTTAGGATAAACCTGTATGGAAGCGTTTCCCGCCAGGTCGTCAATGCCTGTGTCGTCGTCGGTTTGAAAATCCGTTCCTCTCATGGATCCAAAGTCACCGACACCTTGCAGGATGTAGTTGCTGGTGCCGTAATAAAGGGCAAAGAAACCCGGGGAGTTCAGCCCGTCGCCACCGGCATCGTATACGAAAAACTGGTAACAGCTCAGGTTGTCGAGCTCAAAGCTTTCCATGATAGTTTGGCTGGCTTGTGTGTATGGGCCGCCCGAATAGATGACGTTGCCTTCATCATCTAAAACTTCCCAGGTGGTTTCTGAAGGATTGTTGTCGGTCCTCAGGATCAGGCTTACATCAGCCGGAACGATATCGGCAAGGGGAACAAGCGCTACGATCGTGTCGTTGAGGGGGTACTGGTCGGGGTTGCCGTTGGGGTTTTCTGAATATATCTTGAGCAAGTTTTCTTCTCCGGGGGTAAAGGTGATTTCCGGCAGGTAAATTATTTCCTCTTCAAGGAACTCAAGGTCGCCTGTCCAGTCATGGGTGCTCAGCTCACCGCCATTCACCTGATACTGGAAAGTGATGCTGGTAAGATTCTCATTCCCGTTGTTGCGCAGGATAAAGGCAGGGGTGAATATACCGGCACAGGTTTTTTCGGGCAGATTGGAAAGTTGTGAGAGTGAGGCATCATAATTGTTCACGTTGCCCATGTCGATCAGCTCGCGCAGGGAACCCTGCAGAATCACCTTGCTTCCGTTTTCCTGAAGGAAGATCACGATCTCACAATTTTCGGCGTTCCATGATGGGTCAAGTGCGAAACTGTAGTTTTGTTCAATGATGTTTCCTCCCGAAAAATCGAGTTGTATGCCGGTATGACTCGGCAGCATCATCCGTTCCACGTAATTAAGATGGTCCTGCCCCTGCCAGTATTGCTGGATATCCGATTCGGTGATCACGCAGTGCAGGCGGATGTCGGAGCCCGAATAGGGGTCAACCATTTCAATGGTTACATCAATATTGAAGTCGATCAGCCCGGACGAGGTCCCTTCAATGTCGACGGTGAAGGATGAGGGGATGGCAATTTTCTGGTTGTATCGCGGCAGATATTGCGGGTAAAGGCTCTGGCTGGCACTTCCACCCACATAGGGCAGCCCCCCGTCGAAATGAGCGGTAGGATATCCGCTCACATTATAATAGCTGTTTCTGGCATTGGAGGCGGCATTGGTGTAATTGTCGCCGTTGTGGTATTTGATCACTGCAACATCATGTCCGTTGGCGATCAGGTCATCGGCTCCCATCGAAGCTCCGGGGCAATACGGGCACCATGTGCCGGTGCCGATCTCCAGCACCACCTTGTCGCGGGCAACCTGCTGTGAGAATGAATAACTTAAAACCAGGAGTAAGGCAAAGAGTGTGGTCAGTGTTTTTTTCATTTTTTTCTTATTTAGTTTGTAATTATAGACATGTTTAGATGCAAAAATATAATTTTAACTCCTTGCTGCCAACTTATAAAAAGATATTTTTATATTTAAGTATCAATATTCATCTGATAATATAGATTGTTTTTCCGGGAAGTGGATGCCTGGTAAAAGGTAAAAACGGGTTTTTGGCATATGTGTTACAAGCATTATTATTACCTTTGCATCAACAAAAAAACGGATTAATCATTAAACAACAACAACATGAAAAAACTATTACTTTCTTTATCAGTCATTTTAACATCGGCGTTCCTGTTTTCACAGTCGACGCTGTTGCTGACATGGGAGTTTGGTCCCACCAGCATGGGCCCGAGCATAACCGCCAACGGGTCGCCTGCCGATACAGAGATCATCGGATATGTAACGGTTACCAATACAGGTCCGGAAACCGTCACCCTGAAGGCTGCAAGGATTGAACTTTTCATGGTTGAAACCACCAAGAGCCAGTTCTGCTGGGGCGGTGTTTGCTACTCCTTCGATACTGATACTTCGGCTCTGACCATTACACTGACGCCGGGCGAGTCTACGGATGATTTTACAGGTCATTACTGGCCGGAGGGTACCGCAGGTGTTTCATCAATACAATATACCTTTTATGAAGTGGGTAATCCCGATAATGCGGCTTCTGTGATTATCATGTACAACAGTATGTTCAGCTTGTCAAGTGAGGCCGGCGAAGAGATCAGCGCACACCAGCGCATGCTGAGCGGCTACGTCGATGATCCCATCCATGGTGTTATCAAGGTACACAACCATGCCGACGCCCCCCTCAACCTGATCGCCTTTAAAAACCCGGTATACCTCGTTGCCAATTCCGAAAACTGGTTTTGGTTTGGTGGAACCGAATATCCTTTTGGCGTTGATACTTCGGCTATGGTCACCATCCCGGCCAATACGGTGGATGAGTCATTCGATGCCTACTACAACGCACAGGGAAATGCCGGCATATCCCAGATCGTATACGTTTTTACGGATCCGATGACCCCCGGCAGCTATGCCCTGTTCTGGCTGCAATTCAATGCTGCCCCCAGCAGTATCAGTGAAGACCTGGCAGCCGCAACGGTTTTCTCCCCCGCTTACCCGAATCCTGCCGGCAGCACGGTGATGTTCGACTATGGCATCCCGGAGGGCGTGACCCTGACGGAGGTTGTCATTACAAATATGATCGGCTCGGTCATGCAAACCACTGAGCTCACAGGCCTGAACGGAACAGCCAGGATCGATGTTTCCGGGTTTCCCGGTGGCATTTATTTTGCCACCCTGAAACTTGATGGTAACAAGGTGTTAACCCGTAAACTGCTTGTTCAGTAAAACAATAAGGAATGAAACGGAGGCTGTGGCTGCATAAGGCAGGCACAGCCTCCGTTTTTTTATCCGTACCCGATATCAGATCGGTTTGGCCCCCTTTCCCGGAAAAAGCATGATATTCCGGGCATCATTTTTCGGCAATGACGAGCATTTCAAAATCCTCTGTCGTCAATGCTTCTTCCCGCGAAAACTGCCCCAGCCGGGCACCGTAAATGTCGACCGTTTTGTACCCCAGCGTTTTCAGCAGCCAGCTGATCTCGGAAGGCACATAGTATCTTTCGTTGCATTCAAGGGTCCTGCGGTTACCCAGGTCATCCTCAATTTCGGTGATGTTGTGATCACGGAATGTCATCAGGTCAAAAGTATTGCTGCCATAGGTCGCATTTCCCTCGCCGGATGATGAAGCACAGAATTCTTCCACTGAATGATACAGGGGGAAGAGGCCGTTCAGGGTTGTGAAAATGAACTTCGATTTCGGTTTCAGAGAGCGTGTAACACCTTTCAGGATCTCAAAATTCATCTCATCGGTTTCCATGAGCGGGAAACCCCCTTCGCAGAGCATGATCGCAACATCGAACTCGTTCTGAAAAGAAAGGCTCCTTGCATCCTGTTGCTGAAAGTCGATCTTCAATCCCTGTTCCAGGGCCTTTTCTTCTGCCCTCTTAAGTTGTGACTCCGACAAGTCGATACCGGTGACGGAATACCCACGCTTTGTCAGCTCGATGCTGTGCCTTCCGGTGCCACAGCCTACATCCAGTATCCTCAACGACTTATCGTGTTTTAGCTCCATTTCAATAAAATCGCATTCACCGGCGGTGCCTTGTGTAAAGGTTTCATTGTCGTACTTTTGTCCGTAGTTCTCGAACAAAGATTCATACCATTGTTTCTTGTCCATAAGATCAGATTTTTAATTTTCCTCTGTTGTACGAAGGGACAGTTTATTTACAATAAGATTATTTTTCCGGATCTTCAGTCCGGATTTCCTGTGGTAAAAAATAGTGATCACGATCGTTAAAGCGATGGTTGCGATCCTGAAAAGGTTGGCAGCAATGCCCCCCATCGCGTTGTCACTGATGTCAAACAACCCCCATGATAAATTCATCAGGATATGAAGAAACACCGGAATCCAGAGGTTTTCTCTCCATTCAATGAATAACCATGCAAACCAAAGACTTCCCATCGCTGTAATGATAAATATGCCAATGGTCTCCCCGGCATTGCTGCCCTGGTAAATATGTCCTGATCCAAAGAATACGGCGCCGATAAGGGCAGCCGGGATGAATCCCCAGCCATATTTCCTGAATAAGATCCCAAATAAGAATCCCCTGAAGAGATACTCTTCCATGAATCCCGCCAGGAATGTTGACCGGAAAAGCAGCCCCAAATCCATGCCGGCATTGAATTTTCCGATAATGGCCGAACCTGCCAGCATGGGCCAGACGGTGAGCAAAGCAAATAGCAGCCCGGTAAGCAGATTCTTTTGCAGTCCTGTTACCTTGAAAATATTCCGGAAACCAAAGAGGAAACCCAGGGTGAGTGCTGTTGGAATTATCCACCACGAATAATAATATAATGTGCCGGCAAATACACCGGAAATGGTTAAGCCTGTATAAGGGGTCACAATCCCTTTCCCGTAAAAGGAAAGCAGGAATATCAGGATGATGATGGCGGATTTGATTATGACGGATGGCTTTGTTTTCATTAAATGGTTAAATGGTTAAATGGTTAAATGGTTCCATGGTTAAATGGTTCCATGGTTAAATGGTTTCAGTGTTTCAGTGTTTCAGTGTTTCAGTGTTTGCCCCGGTGTTGCGGGAGTTAACGGCTTGATTGTGATTGTGAGTGTGAACTTAAAAAAATACAACTTGCCATCATCCATTGTGGGAATGGCAACTTACTTTGAATTCACGGGCCCCGTGTTCTGAATAATCTGATATTTCAATGGCGTATGGAAAGGGAGTCATACGAAGCAGTTTTATACCCATGTTAATCTTTTATGCAGCGTACGGAATATCCGTAGGCACGGTGTTGCATCCCAAAGCCAACCCCGTTGGCCCGGATGTTCAGGTAGCGCGAAGTATTGGGAAAGGGATAATTGCCCCAGTAGTTGCCACTGATGCCGACATCTCCAAGTATTCCATTGTTGTCGCGATAACGGAAGCCGGCCACCGTAAATTTCAGTGGTGAGGCATAAGCGCCGGCACTGTTATATGGTGACCAGGTGTTAATCTCCGTGTTTATCTCGCTATCGTCCGGTAATCTGAACCCGTTCGGGCAGGGATTGTTAATGCCGCTTATACTTTGCCAGAGGTTGCCGTTTTGGGGTGAGCGCCAGTCGTAAGGGGATGAGGTTGATAAAATGAAATCACCATGTCCGGGATCGTCCTGGTTTGACAAAGTAGTTGTTGAGGAGGAGGTCCGGCATTGGTGCCCGTCAGAAAAACGCCCCCACTGATATAGATCTCCGTAAGCATCGGCATCTGTTGCGGAGGTGGCCACCCGTGAAGCGCCCAGGTTGCGGTCCATCCAGGTATGACCGGTGGCGGGATTGGTAACTTCGACGATGGCCGTTTGGATTCCGCTGCAAAAAACAGATCCCTCCGGAAAATTTGTGCCATTTGTATTATACCACATCAAACCATTCCAGAATTCCAGGCATTGCATTTCAGTATTGTAGATCAACAAACCTTCGGCAGGGTTACTTATGCCATTGCGTTGGGCAGTGGTCATGCGCGGGGGTAAAAACCCTTTTTGAGTGCTTTCCACTTCCAGCATTGCTGAACCGTCGGGTGCATTACCGCTTTCATTAATGGCAACCTGGGCACTGCTAAAGAATGGTAGATAAAGGGCAAAAAACATTGAAATGCGTAAATATCCTGCCATCATGTGTCTGTTATTGAAGACGCAAAAATAAAAAACAGAATAATAAGAAAGGTTGAATAATAGTTATGATATTGTTAAAATACCCTTCAACAGGCATATCAGCCACATATCCACAAAGTTGTAAACAGGCAGGCACATCAACGCACCAGCCTCGGGAAAGCAAAAAGTCCCGGGTACTCAGTTAGCAATCTCATTCAGCATCTCCGTTACAAGCCAAAGGCCTCCCTGATCTTATCCACGTAGTCGAGCTTTTCCCAGGCAAAAAAGCTAACCTTCTTCTTATAGGGAGGCTCCCCGCCGTTGACATAAACCGAGGGATCAATGGGGTCGTAATACAGACTCACTTCTTCTTCGAAGGGCTCCCTGCCAAAATGGCCGTAGGTAGCGGTCTTCAGGTAAATGGGATATTTCAGTCCGAGCCTTTCAATGATACCGTGAGGGGTGAGGTCGAAGATCTTGTCCAGTTTGCGGGCGATCTCCCCGTCGCTTATGGTGTTGCCTTGGCTGTCTTTCACCCTGGCTGTGCCATGCGTATCAACATAGAGCCCCACATGGTCTTTGCAGCCAATGGCATAGGCAACCTGGATGAGCACCTCGTCGGCCACCCCCGCGGCAACGAGGTTTTTGGCCATATGCCGCATGGCATAGGCTGCGGAACGGTCGACCTTCGACGGGTCCTTGCCTGAAAAGGCGCCCCCGCCGTGAGCCCCCTTTCCTCCATAGGTGTCAACAATGATTTTTCGGCCGGTGAGGCCTGTGTCACCGTGCGGCCCCCCGATGACGAACTTGCCGGTTGGGTTCACCAAAAGCCTGAAATCGCCCTTGAACAGTTTTTTTACTTTTTCAGGAATATCAGGCCCGTTTATCACCCTGGGGATCACGATTTTCCTTACGTCCTCCTCAATCCTGCTGCGCATGCGCTCGTCGTTTTCGTCAAAATCATCATGCTGGGTGGAGATCACGATGGTATCAATTCGCTGCGCATGATGCTGGTCGTCATATTCAATGGTCACCTGCGATTTGGAATCGGGGCGCAGGTAGGTCATCTCCCTTCCTTCCTTCCTGATGGCTGCCAGTTCCTGCAGGAATATATGCGCCAGCTCGATGGGCATGGGCATGAAATTATCCATCTCCCTGCAGGCATACCCGAACATCATGCCCTGGTCACCTGCTCCCTGCTCTTCCTTCTTTTCGCGCACAACGCCCATGTGAATGTCATCGGCCTGTTCGTGAATGGTGCTGATCACGCCGCAGGAATCGGCATCGAATTTATATGCCGAATCGGTATATCCTATAACCCGAATCGTTTCACGGGCTACTTCATCAATATTGATCCAGCCTTTGGTCCTGACTTCCCCTGCGCAAACAACAAGGCCTGTTGTAACGAGGGTTTCACATGCCACTTTTGATTCGGGATCGTGCCGCAGGAATTCATCCAGCAATGCATCTGATATCTGGTCCGAAACTTTGTCGGGGTGCCCCTCCGAAACGGATTCTGATGTAAATAAATATGCCATTGTTTATTTAATATAACTTAGATTTAACAATAATTTGCTATGTTAAACACCTGGTAAAAAGGTTTGTTTACTAATAACGGGTTGGTTTGCAAAAGTAATGAAATAATTATTTCGACAGGGTCTCGTCCCCACTTGTAAACGACTGGAAGATTTCCTGGAGGCTTTTCTTTTCAAGGTTGAGGGAAAGCACCGAGATCTTTTTCTTTACGGCAAAGTGGAAAATGTCTTCCCTGATGTCTTTATCGCCGGAAACCTCAACTTCCCAGGTTTTATCTTCTTTTTGCCTGGCGGCGATGACGCCCGGCAGGGCTTCCAGTTCTCCGGGCAGGACGGAGCCGCTGAATTCGATCCTGAGCAGGGCAGTACCCATGGCTTTTTTCGAAAGGTTCCCGGTGGCATCGTCGGCCACGATCCTGCCCTGGTGGATGATCACCACGCGGCTGCAGATGGCTTCCACTTCCTGCATGATATGTGTTGAGAGCAATACGGTCTTTTCCTGTCCTACCCGCTGTATCAGGGAGCGGATCTCAAGCAACTGGTTCGGGTCAAGGCCCGAGGTGGGTTCGTCGAGGATAAGTACCGGCGGGTCGTGGATCAGTGCCTGCGCCAGGCCGACACGCTGACGGAAACCCTTCGACAGGGCACCGATCTTTTTGCCCTGTTCAGGGCCCAGTCCGGTGGTTTCAATGATCTGGTCCACACGCTTCCCGGGCTTTACAAGCTTGTGCAATCCCGCCAGGAAAGAAAGGTATTCCCTTACGTACATGTCGTGATAAAGGGGATTGTTTTCGGGCAGGTATCCTACGCGCTTTTTGACTTCCAGGGGGTGCTCGAAAATGTCGTAACCCTCTACGGAAGCCTCGCCCGAAGTAGGCGGCAGGAAACAGGTAATGATCTTCATCATGGTTGATTTGCCCGCGCCGTTCGGCCCGAGAAGGCCCACCACCTCCCCGGCATTGATCTGTAGCGAAACGCTGTCAAGTGCTTTTTGCTTTCCGTAAATTTTGGTGATCTCCTTTACAACGATCGACATCTTTTGCTGTTTTAGGTTGCGAAAATACTAAAAATAAATGTTCCTGGCCGGCCAAACCCGCCTGCCGGTGCATGGGCACCGGCAAGCCTGTTTCCGGGTCCGGGATGGCCCGGCCGCTGCAGCCGGCCATGCTGCCGGCTCCGTTTGGCATGCAGCCTCATGAATGCATGAAATGAAAGTATTGTCAGGCAGCTTTTAACAATCATCAGCAGGAATTGTTAATTTTGCATGTCAACCGGATAAACGAAGGATCGTCGGTTTTATTCCGGCAAATTTTTCAAAGCATGCCTGAAAAAATCAAATATGTGCTCCTGGCCGCCATTCTGGCAATGGCCTTTCCTTTATATTCACAGACTTTCATCCCTGTCGATCCGGGTTTCGATGTTGCCGGACGGGCTGCGGCCGCGTGGGCGGATATGGATAATGACGGGGATGCCGATATTTTTCTGACCGGCCTTGATGAAGCGGGTAATGCAGCGGCTAATCTATACCGTAACGATGGTGGTGGCGTTTTTACGGCAATGCCGGTGGCCATTGCCGGCCTCTACGATGCCTCCTGTAGCTTCAGGGACCTGAACAACAACGGACTTGCCGACCTGGCCCTGACAGGTCACGATGGGAGTGGTCCTTTCACAATGGTTTACCGCAATGACGGGAACTTTGTATTTACTGCAATCTCCTCAGGTTTTTCGGACCTGACACAGGGCAGCGTGGCCTGGGCCGATTACGACAACGACGGTTTGGCCGATCTGCTGGTTTGCGGCTATGATGCAGGCGGCATACCCCATACCATCCTCTATCGCAACAATGGAGATGAAAGCTTTACGGATGCCCAGGCAGGGCTGGCAGGGCTTGGTGGGGGCACTGCCGCATGGGCCGACCTTGACCTCGACGGCGACCTTGACCTGTCCATCATTGGAACGGATGCTGACGGGAATTACCGCTTATACATATATCTGAATGATGAAGCAAGCTTCAGCCTGATGGGCGCCGGCCTCAGCGGACTCGGAGAGGCCTCGCTCGCCTGGGGCGACTATAACAACGACAGCTATCCCGACCTGCTTGTCAGCGGGCTTGGCGCAAACGGACTGACGCAAACTTTTGTTTACAGGAACAGCAATGGCCAGTCTTTCGTCACGCTGACGGGAAGTTTTGCCGGAATCTGTTCAGGCTCGGCCCTGTGGGGGGATTTTGATAATGACGGGCTGCTCGATTTTATCGTTGCCGGCAGGCGTGTAACGGCCACCGGTAATCCGCCTCCACCGCCCGCTTCACCGGTATTTCTTTTATACCGGAATCTGGGTGGCGACCAGTTTGAAGAGATCTCACCCGGCCTGCCCGCACCGGCATTCAATGCGGTGGTATGCGCCGACTATGACAATGATTCCGACCTTGACCTTTTCCTGGCCGGCGATTTTGATGCGGCTGTAAACATGCCGCGGCCACCGGCCATCATTTATGAAAATCAGGTTTCACAGTTCAACAATCCCCCCTCGGCCCCCACCGGGCTTAGCCACAGCCTCGACGGTAACAGTGTGCAGTTTTCCTGGAACCCTTCCACCGATGACCATACCCCTGCCGCAGGATTGAACTATAACCTGCGTATAGGCACCGAAGCTGCAAACCAGGACATCTTTTCCGCACTTGCCGGACTTCCGGCCGGTTACCGGCGTTTGGCGGAGCGTGGTAACACCGGTGGTGCGACCGAATGGGAGATCAATGGCTTCGCCTTCGGCGAATATTATGCATCCGTACAGGCAATCGACCATTCCTATGCCGGATCGGCCTTTTCTGATATCCTGATCTTCGGCATTGCCCCTTCGGCCAGCTTTTCCCTGCAGGACTCTGCCTGTGTTTACGACATTGTTACAATTACATACACGGGCAATGCTTCCGCTTCGGCTCAGTATATCTGGGATTTTGACGGGGGACAGGTTCTTTCGGGTTCGGGGCAGGGTCCTTATGAGGTTTTCTGGATCAGCGAAGGCATGAAGGAAGTTAGCCTGACGGTGATTGAAAACGGGGCCACCTCCACGCCGGAGGTTAACCAGATATACATACTCGGACCGCCTGTTGCGCCTGGTCCGGTAACAGGTGAGACCGGCGTTTGCCAGGGGACGGCATACAGTGAATACACGGTGGAGCCGGTAAGCGGGGCTGTTTCATACGAATGGGGATTATTTCCGGGCGGGGCCGGATCGATCAGCTGGACAAACGTGCAGGCCATCGTTGAATGGTCTGAAGATTTTACGGGTGATGCCCATGTGTTTGTGCGTTGCTCCAATAGCTGTGGCACCAGCAACTGGTCCGACAGCCTGCTGGTTTTGGTCAGCCCCCTGCCTGCCAAACCGGCATTGCCGGCAGGTCCCGAACAGCTTTGCCAGAACCCGCCCGATACCGAATATACTACCTCCGGTGCTGCCTTTGGTGCCGGATACCAGTGGGCGCTCAGCCCTGCCGGAGCCGGAAACATTTCGGGTACCGGTCTGACAGCTGAGATTGAATGGGATGACGCCTATACAGGGATGGCAGCCATCAGGGTGCGCTCATTCAACAATTGCGGCACAGGCCCCTGGTCCGACTCCCTCCGGGTCACGATCAGTGAACCTCCCATTGCCTGGGCAGGAGAAGATCAGTCGATTCCGCAGGGCACTGCCACTCAGTTGAACGGTGCGGCAAGCGGCGGCTCCGGCAACTATTCCTTTTACTGGTCGCCACCCGGATTGCTTCATGATCCGGCCATAGCCGATCCAACCACCGTTGAGCTTTTTCAAAGCACTCAGTTCACCCTCACGGTGACGGATGAGGTGAGTGGATGCACCTCGGCCGACAAGGTGATCGTTACGGTGACCGGCGGCCCGCTGGCTGTGGAGGCTTCCGCCGACCCGGAAAGCGTATGCGAAGGTTCCGTCACGCAATTGCTGGCCCTGGCCGGCGGCGGAACAGGGAATTATGCATATGGCTGGACTTCCGACCCGCCCGGTTTTACATCAGGGATTGCCGACCCGATAGCCGCTCCGCTTTCCGGCACCTGGTATTTCGTATTACTTGACGATGGGAACGACAGCGTAGCAGACAGCGTTTTCGTGGATGTGATCCCGCTGCCCGGCGCTGTCAGTAATATTGAAGGCCCGCAGGCCGTTTGTGCCGGCGACATGCTGGTGCTTTATCATGCTGACCCTGTGCCCGGGGCTGAGAAATACAAATGGTTGCTGCCCGACGGGGCTTATGGCGAAAGCGACAGCTCCCATATCCTGGTTAGCTTCTCGATGCAGGCCGTGAACGGGAACCTGCAGGTGCGTCCGCAGAATGCCTGCGGGATGGGCCCTCCGGCAAGCCTTTACATAGAAATTGAACAAAAGCCTGCCGTGCCGCAGCCGGCTACCGGCCCCGACACCGTATGTACCACCATCGATACCCTCAGCACTTTTGTGCTGGATACACCGGTTCCGGGTGCCCTCTCTTACGAATGGCGACTGCTGCCTGATACCGCCGGAAGCATTACCCCGGACGGCCTCACGGCCGTTGTACACTGGGTGAAAAACCGGGAAGGGGAGGCCGCCATCATCCTGCGTGCCACCAACAATTGCGGAAATTCAGCCTGGTCATCGCCCAAAAAAGTGATCACCTATAACAGCCTTGGAACAACAGAAAACGTTTACGAAGAAACCACTCTGAGATGTTATCCCAATCCCGCCAAAAATACATTGTATGTTGAATATATTCCGGGGGACAAACGCAGCACCTTCCGCTTAAGTGTGCATGACCTTTTTGGGAGGGAAAAGAAAGTCATGATGTTGAACGAATCGCAGGGGATCATCGAAATGGATGTTTCAGCTTTCTCCAACGGACTCTATATCCTGGCCCTGCGAACAAAGCACGGGGCGCTTGCAACGGCAAAATTTATCGTGTACAGGTAAGTCGTGCCGGGTGTTGCTGACAGAGCATGCATGATAGCGCGGGGCGGAAAAATATTTAATGCCAAAGTTTGTTAATCCAAAAACTTAATTCTATCTTTGCACCCCCTTTTCAGGGGCTTGAATTTTAGATTAGCAGTAAACAAAGGTTTATAAATGGATACTTTAAGTTACAAAACGCGCAGCGCGAACAACCAGACGGTCAACAAGGAATGGCTTTTGATCGATGCGGACGGCATGGTACTGGGAAGACTTGCATCAGAAGTGGCAATGCTTTTGCGGGGCAAACACAAACCCGAATTCACCCCTCATGTAGACTGTGGCGACAATGTGGTGATTATCAATGCCGAAAAGGTAAAACTGACCGGGAACAAATGGGACGATAAGGAATACATCCGTCATTCGGGCTACCCGGGCGGGCAACGCAGCAGGACTGCAAAAGAGGTATTGGCAAAATACCCTGAGCGCCTCGTGGAAAATGCTGTTAAAGGCATGCTTCCAAAAAACAGGCTGGGCAGTCAGCTCTTCAGGAACCTTTATGTTTACACAGGCCCTGAACACAAACAGGAAGCACAACAACCAAAAGAACATAAAATTAAAACAAAGTAAGTTATCATGGACGTCATCAATGCATTAGGCAGAAGGAAAAGTGCAATCGCCAGGGTGTTCATCAAAGAAGGCAAGGGCGAGATCATCATCAATAAGCGAGACTGGAAAGAATATTTCCCCACGTCCATTTTGCAGTATGTGGTTCAGCAGCCCTTTCAGCTGACGAGCACGGAATCGAAATACGACCTCATGGTCAACCTCGACGGGGGTGGCATCACCGGGCAAGCCGAAGCGCTGCGCCTTGCTATCGCCAGGGGTTTGTGCAAGATCGACCCCGAGCACAGGCCAATCCTGAAGTCGAATGGCCTCCTCAGGAGGGATCCGCGCATGGTCGAACGCAAAAAACCCGGACAGAAAAAGGCCCGTAAGAAATTCCAGTTCAGTAAACGTTAATCATTACCAGACACCGGAACGTGTTTAGTATCTAAATTGCCCGGACCATTGATCACAGTGCTACCAGGCAATTGCTTATAAAGAATGTAAACAATAAAATAAAACAATGGCAAGAACAACTTTTGAAGAATTGTTAGATGCAGGTGTGCATTTCGGACACCTCAAAAGAAAGTGGAATCCCAATATGGCTCCGTATATCTTTATGGAACGCAACGGAATCCACATCCTCGACCTTTATAAGACCATAGCCAAGCTCGAAGAGGCAGCATCGGCCATGAAACAGATCGCCAGGTCAGGCAAAAAGATCCTTTTCGTGGCTACCAAAAAGCAAGCCAAAGAGATTGTTGCCGAGCAGGTGAAAAGGGTAGGCATGCCCTATGTAACCGAACGCTGGCCCGGTGGTATGCTTACAAATTTTGCAACCATCCGCAAGGCTGTCAGAAAAATGTCGTCAATCGACAAAATGCTTTCGCAGGATACCTACAAAAACCTGTCGAAAAGGGAAAGGCTGCAGATCAGCCGCGAACGTGCCAAACTTGAAAAACAGCTTGGCAGTATCGCCGACCTCAACCGCCTCCCCTCAGCCATCTTCGTTGTCGATATCCTCAAAGAAAAAATTGCCGTTGCCGAGGCCCGGAAACTGAATATTCCGACCTTCGCCATGGTCGACACCAATTCGGATCCCACACTCATCGACTTTCCGGTCCCAGCCAATGACGACGCTTCCAAGTCAATCTATCTCATCACCAAAACCATGGTCGATGCCATTGAAGAGGGACTGGCCGAAAGGAAGATTGAGAAAGACCGCAAAGATGCCGAAGACAGTGCCGACGATGGAACCGATCACGATGCGGATTACGAAACCCGTGAAGCTTATGCCGACCTTGAAGATGAAGAAGCGGAAAAACTGATCAAAAAGGGTGGCGGAAAACTATCGTCCAAATCAACCGAAGGCGATGAAACCGAGAAAAAGCCGGTAAAAAGGGAAGGTGGCAAGAGGCCCCGTAAACCTGTTTCAAAGAAATAATCAGTCAAGCGTTAACATATAAACTTTTTAAAAATGGCAAATATTACAGCTGCTGAAGTGAACAACCTCCGCAAGATTACCGGGGCAGGAATGATGGATTGCAAAAAAGCCCTGATCGAAAGCGAAGGCGATGTGGAAAAAGCAATCGACATACTCCGTAAAAAAGGCCAGAAGATCGCCGCCAAGCGTGCCGACAAATCGGCCAGTGAAGGCGTGGTGCTTGCCGGCATCAACAAGGAAGCAAATTTTGCTGCCATCGTTATGCTGAATTGCGAAACCGACTTCGTTGCCAAGAACCAGGATTTTATTGACTTTACCAATTCAGTGCTTGCCCTCGCCCTCGGGAAAACCCCAAAAACCATCGAAGCCTTGCTGGCACTCGAACTTGATGGCCGTACCGTGGAAGAGCATGTGAGCGAACAGATGGGCAAGATCGGTGAAAGCATTAAGCTTGGCACTTACGAGATCATCGAAGCCCCCAGGGTATTCTCATATATCCATCCGGGTAACCGCCTGGCCACGATTCTTGGATTAAACCTTGCCGAAGGCGATAACGTTGAAAAGGCCGGCCACGAACTTGCCATGCAGGTGGCTGCCATGAGCCCCATCGCGGTCGATAAGGAGGATGTGCCCCAGACCGTTCTCGACAAGGAATTGGAAATCGGAATTGAACAGGCACGCCAGGAAGGAAAGCCGGAAGCGATGCTTGAAAAGATCGCCATGGGCAAGGTCAGCAAGTTTATCAAGGAAAATACGCTGCTTAACCAGGATTTTGTCCGCGATACCAAAAAGACCGTACGGCAGTACCTTGCCGAAAGCAATAAGGACCTGAAGGTAACCGGATTCCATAGGGTGATGCTGGGAGCCTGAAGTTTGCCCCTGAAAAAAACAAAAGGCTGTCGCCATTTTGGCAGACAGCCTTTTTTATTTTGCTGTTTTCATGTTTGAGTATCAGGCAAGTAATTCCCTGACCATCCCGGCAATTTCCTTGTTGTCGGCTTTGCCGGCCAGTTTTTTGGTTGCCATGCCCATTACGCGGCCCATGTCTTTCATACCCTCAGCCCCGCTTTCGCTGATGATGGCCCGGATAAGCTCCCTCAACTGCTCACCGCTGATCTGGTCCGGCAGGTAATTTCCAATGATCCTGGCCTGGAATTCCTCTTCTTCGGCAAGGTCGGTGCGGCCCTGCTCCCGGTAGATTCCGGCCGACTCATTGCGCTGCTTGACCAGCTTTTTCAGCAGCGCCATTTCCATCTCGGCCGGAATATCGCCTGCGGCAGCGCCCTTGCCGGTTTTCAGAAGCAACAGCCCCGATTTTACAGCCCGCAGGGCTTCAAGCTTTTCTGAATCCCTGGCCAGCATCGCCTCCCTGATGTCTTTGTCGATCTTTTCAGCCAATGTCATCGTATTCCCTCCTTTTTAACATTTCAGATATTTCGTGGCAATGGATGCTCAGTCTACATTGTCGTGCAGGAACGAATTGTCGGACCGTAGTTTTGTGCCTTCCTCCTCATCGCTTGAAAGGGTGTACCGTGAGATCTTGGTGTCTTCGGAAGGTTTTTCATCCGAGAGTTCAACATTCCTTCTCTTGTATGCCGGCTCTTTTTCGAAGTCGGCAAGGCCGCCGGGTGTTTTCAGTTTCACGCTGAGCTGTCGCAGTTTTTCGACCCTGTCGAGTGCACGTTTTTCCTGTTCCGATTTTTCTTCCACTGTCAGTATCCCGGGGTTTCCGGTTTCCCTTTTCCTGAATAGTTCGACGGGCTCATTCGGATGGACCGCCGCAACAGGCTGTTTCCGGTATTCTTTTTCCGGCGGTTGCGGTTGCTCATTGTTCACCATGAACTTGATTTCCGTTACCGGATCATCCAGGTCATGGATAAGAACATCGCGTTTTTCAGCCACTGCGTTTTCATTATCCGCCTGATTGCCGTCTTTTCTTTTCGGTTCTTCTTTCCTGATCAGCCTGATCGAATCGGTATTGTCATTATCGTCCTCGTCAACAGGAGGCTCATATGCAGGACGTGTAGGCCTGGGCAGGGCGATGTCATTGTTTGCATCCGTGCTGCCTGAGTACAGCTCCTTTACCACTTTTGGCTCGTTTGTTTTGTCTTCTTTCTTGAAACCCGTTGCCACGATGGTGATACTGATCTGTTCACCCAGTGATTCGTCCTTTCCCGCACCCCAGATGATATTGGCGTCTTCGCCTGCTTTTTTGAGGATATATTCAGTGATCTCGGTGATCTCATCCATGGATATCTCCTTTTTTCCGGAAGCCATGTAGAGGAGGATGTTGTTGGTTCCGGTTATGTCGTTATCATCGAGCAGTGGGGAACTCAGGGCTTGTTCAATGGCATTTTTCGCACGGCCTTCACCTTCGGCGATGCCGGTACCCATGATGGCAACTCCGCTGTTCTTCATCACGGTGTTTACATCCTTAAAGTCGATGTTCACGTTTGCCCGTACGGTGATGATCTCGGCAATGCCTTTGGCTGCCGTGAGCAGGACGTTGTCCGCTATTTTGAATGCATCGGTAAGGCCCAGGTCACCGTATAATTCACGCAGTTTGTCGTTGCTGATGATCAGCACGGCATCGGCATATTTCCGTATCTCTTCAATCCCTTTATCAGCCTGCAGTTTCCTTTTTCTTCCTTCAAAGCTGAAGGGTTTTGTTACGATGGCCACAACCAGTATCTTGCTGACATCTTCATCGTTCAGGTCAATTTCCTTGGCCAGCCTGGCAATGATGGGTGCCGCACCGGTACCGGTGCCACCCCCCATCCCGGCGGTGATAAAGAGCATTTCGGTGTTTGAGGAAAGGATCTTTTTGATCTCTTCCGACTTTTCAATGGCAGCCTTTTCGGCAACCGACGGCATGCTGCCGGCTCCCAGCCCTTTGTTCCCGAGGCTGATCTTGTTCGGTACGGGACTCATGTCCAGTGCCTGGGCATCGGTGTTGCAAACCACGAAATCCACTCCTGTGATCCCCTGGTTGTACATGTGGTTCACGGCATTGCTGCCGCCTCCTCCAACACCCAGTACCTTGATGATTGACGACTGGTTCTTCGGCATTTCAAATTTTAACATATCCTCCATTTTATTCAATAAATTTAGGTGATTAATACGGGTTTTTTTTTTGCTGTTCCTGATTTTTTCAACAATATGGCTGTTGATTTCTTTATTCGGCCTGATCACGCTCAAACCAGTCCTGTATCATTTTCAGAAAATTGGTTTGCCTGCCTTGCCGGGCTTGCTTGGTCCTGATCTTTTTCTTGTCGGGTTTCAGCATTTCCTTTTCTTTTTCCTTGTTCAGGCGAGCGATTCCTTCAATGACAAGCCCGATGCCGGTCGAGAACATGGGGCTGGCCATTTCGTCGGGTACATCGCTGGCTAAATGTTCGTTCGGGTAACCGATGCGCGTGTCCATCCCTGTGGTGAACTCGGTGAGCTGCACCAGGTGTTTCAGCAGGGCGCCGCCGCCGGTGAGGACGATGCCGCCGATCAGCTTTTTCTCGTATCCCGAGTTCTTGATCTCATAGTGGACATGCTCGATGATCTCCTCCATCCGGGCCTGTATGATCGATGCCAGGTTCCTGAGGGTGATCTCTTTGGGTGGCCGCCCGCGCAAGCCGGGGATGGCCACTACCTCCTCGTCCCGGTTTTCACTGGCAAGTGCCGAGCCAAACTTCACTTTCAGCTCTTCGGCGTGTTTTTTGATGATGGTACAGCCCTCCTTCACATCGTCGGTAACGATCTCTCCGCCAAAGGGGATCACGGCAGTATGACGTATGATGCCGTCCTGGAATATGGCTATGTCGGTCGTGCCGCCGCCAATATCCACCAGTGCCACCCCTGCTTCCTTTTCTTCATCACCCAGCACGGCTTCACCGGAGGCAATGGGCTCCAGGATGAGGTCGACAACCTCCAGCCCGGCCTTTCTCACGCATTTGTAAATGTTCTTGGCCGCCGCCGTTTGCCCGATGATGATATGAAAATTGGCTTCCAGCGAATTGCCGAGCATGCCCACCGGCTGCCTGATGCCCTGCTCCGCATCAATGATGTATTCCTGTGCGATCACGTCGATGATCTCTTCACCGGGTGCCATGTTCAGGTTGAACATATTGCTGGTGAGCAAGTCAATGTCGCTCTGGCTGATCTCCTCATCTACATTCTTGCGGATGATGCTGCCATGATGCTGCAGGCTTTTGATGTGCTGGCCGGCAATGCCGACATTCACATATTTGATGTCGACCCCCGACTTCTGCTCGGCCTGCTCCACGGCTATCTTTATCGAGTTGACCGTGTTCTCGATGTTCGACACCAGGCCCCTCTTAACGCCTATGGATTCGGTTTTTCCATAACCCAAAATCTCCAGTTTGTTGTGCTCGTTCCTGCGGCCAACGATGGCGGCGATCTTGGTGGTGCCAATGTCAAGTCCTACAATTATTTCTGAGTTTCCCATGACTTTATTTTTTTGAACAGATTATTTGATTTTTATATCTCAGGTCGATAGAGCGGTATTCTATCCATCCGGCCTTGGCAGCCCCTTCCCGGTAAAAAGTGATCAGCTTGCCGAGTTTCTCATCCATATCGTCGAGGCTGCCGAAGTGGATGGTATGGCCGCCAAGCAAAGGTACCAGCTCCGCTTCCCCCTGCCCGTTGATCCAGACCTGCAACAACAGGTGCTTCAGGAAGGGGGAGGAATCAATTTTCAGGGCGAGTTCATAAAGTTTTACCGTTGGCGAGCCGCCGGGCAGTGAACTGATGTGCCTGCCGCTCAGGTTTTCCTTTTCGGGAAGGCTGATGTTGCCGTTTGCAATGAATACCCTGCCGGGATATCCCGGCCTCAAAGGCAGTAAATATCCTTCGCGGTCGATATAGTAAGTGCGATGGTTCTTGTCAATGATCCTGAGCAGCGGTTGCCGCAGATGGACGGCCACCGACAGCATTCCTGAAATGCCGCTTTTTACGTCACTTTTCCGGATATAGGGTATGGAGTCGAGGATATTGTGGATCCTGCGAATGTCGATCTCGCCCAGGGTCTTCCCTTCGAGGCTGTCGAGCCGCTTGATGATGATACCGGAAATGTCCTCCGCACTCATCAGGGCGTCCTCGCCGGGTTTGGCAATATACAGCTCGAACTGCCGGCAGGTGGTTTCATCATGCTTGTTGCCGATAAAGGCCATGGCGGTTATAACTGCCGTAACCAGCAGGGTCCAGAACAGTATGTAGAGGATCTTTTTCATTTTATGGATAACAAAGCTGTTTTAATGGGTTTTACCAACTGGTCGATGTCGCCTGCACCCATGGTGATGAGCACTTCCGGTCTTTTTTGCAGGATGGTGGTTACCAGCTCTTCCTTCGGCACCAGGCTTTTCTCCTCCAGCTCCGTAATCCTCAGAAGCATGTCTGCATCTATGCCTTCAATGGGCTTTTCCCGTGCGGGGTAAATGTTGAGCAGTATGAGTTCGTCGAGCAGCGCCAGGCTGCCGGCGAAACCCGTGGCGAGGTCGCGTGTGCGGCTGTACAGGTGGGGCTGGAATACCCCGGTGATCTTTTTTCCGGGGAAAAGCTCCCTGGCTGTGTTGATGCATGCCCTGATCTCATCAGGATGATGGGCGTAATCGTCGATGAAGATCGCATTGTCTGTTTCCAGGATGAATTCAAAACGGCGTTTCACCCCCGGATAGGTCTCAAGCCCTGCCTTCACGGATTCCGGTTCCATGCCTGCCTTCATACATGCCGCTGCCGCTGCCGCCGCATTTTCGATATTGTGCCTGCCCGGCACTTTCATCCGTATCCCGATCCGGCCGTATTCGCCTTCCAGCGTAAAGCGGTAATGGTGGTCTTCGATCCCGCTGCCGGATATCCTCAGGCTGGCCGCCTTACTTTCCCCGTAAATGACAGTGCCTTTGGGTAAAGGGATCCTGCCGGCAATGCTCTCATGGACGATGAGGGTCCCGCCAGGCCTGATTTTTTTTGTAAACTCCCTGAACGATCGCGTCATTTCTTCAACCGAACCGTAAATGTCGAGGTGATCGGCTGCCATGCTGGAAATTACAGCGATCGATGGTTGCAGTTTCAGGAATGAGCGGTCGTACTCATCGGCCTCGGCTATCAGGTAACGGCTGCCGGCCGTTCCGATAAAGTTGGTGTCATAATCCTGCATGATGCCGCCCAGAAAGGCTGTTACCGCTACGTTTCCATGATGCATGATATGCGTGATCATCGATGAGATGCTTGTTTTGCCATGTGTCCCGGCAACGGCAATGGTCTTGTAACCGGCTGCAATCTCCCCAAGTATTTCAGCCCGCTTCATGAGTGTAAACCCGTGTTCGCGGCAATAGATCAGTTCCTTATTGTCGGAGGGGATGGCCGGCGTATAGATTACCAGGCCGGCGCCGGAAGGAACAAAAGAGGGGTCATCATGGTAGTGGACACTGATGCCCTCCCGTTCCAGCGCAGCCGTCAGCGGCGTGGGGCTGCGGTCATAGCCTGACACTCCCTTCCCCAGACTAAGGAAATACCTCGCCAGTGCGCTCATCCCGATGCCGCCAATGCCGATCATGTATATCGTATTTGTATGCAGTATACCTGTCATCGCTCAAGCAGTTTGATCACTTCATCAACGATCTTTTCCGTTGCCCCGGGTTTGGCCAGCTTTTTTATGTTTTCCTGCATCTGCCTTTGTTTTCCATCATCAAGGATTAGCCCGCCGACCCCTTCGCACAGCTTCATGTCCAACTCATGGTCGTTGATTATAATGGCTGCTCCTTTTTCCTGCAGCGCCATTGCGTTCCTGGTCTGGTGATCTTCAGCAGCACCGGGAAGCGGCACCAGTATGAGAGGTTTCCCCGCTATGCATAGTTCGGAGATGGCGATGGCTCCGGCACGCGACAAAACAATGTCGGCGGCGGCATAGGCCATGTCCATTTTCGTAATGAAATCCAGTGTAATGACTCTTTTGGCAAGCCCGGCTCCCATCGACCCCGCCTTTTCACGTGCCTGTGGCAGGAAAGCCTTGCCGCATTGCCAGATCATCTGCCGGTCTTCCCCAAGGATATCTGCCAGGTGTTTTTCTATTGCCTGGTTCACCGATCTGGCGCCCTGGCTGCCCCCGATCACCAGGATGGTTTTCAGCCCCGGGTCAAGCCCGAAGAAGCGGAGCCCTTCCTCCCGGCTGCCCTCCATCTCAAGGATCTCTGCCCGTACCGGGTTTCCCGTTATCACGATCCGTGATTCCGGGAAATACTTTTCCATCCCTTCAAAAGCCACGCAAATCCTGTCGACGGTCTTTGCCAGAATACGATTTGTGATGCCGGGGAATGAGTTCTGCTCCTGTATGAGCGAAGGGATACCCATGCGGGATGCCACACGCAGCATAGGTCCGCTGGCGTAGCCGCCGGTGCCGATGGCCACATGGGGCCGAAATTTCTTAACGATCTGCCGGGCCCTGATCATGCTGGAAACCAGCTTGAGGGGGAATGAAAGGTTCTTCCAGCTAAGCTTCCTTTGTATGCCGCTGATCCATAGTCCCCTGACGGGATAACCTGCCCTGGGCACCTTTTCCATCTCCATCCGGCCTCTGGCACCGATAAAGAGAATATCAACATGGCCCAGTCTTTTTTTCAGGGCATCTGCAATGGCTATGGCCGGGAAGATATGCCCGCCGGTACCTCCGCCGCTGATGATGATCCTGTATTCAGGCTGTAACATATTCTTCCGTTGTTTCAGGTTTCGTATCAATTTCTTTGCTCACGCTGAGAATAATCCCCAGGGCGATGCTGGTAAACCAGACCGAGGTGCCACCCATGCTCACCAATGGCATGGGCTGCCCGGTTACCGGGATGAGGTTCACGGCGACGGCCATGTTGATCATGGCCTGGAAAACCAGGCTGAAGCCTACCCCAACAGCCATAAAGGCCCCGAAATTCCTTGGTATTCGCGTAACAATGCGCACAACCCTGAAAAACAATATCAGGTATAGCAGTACCAGGAACCCGCCACCGATAAGGCCGTATTCTTCAATAAAAATGGCAAAAATAAAGTCGGAATAAGGGTGCGGCAGGAAGTTCCTTTGTGTGCTGTTGCCCGGGAACTTGCCAAACAGGCCGCCGGAAGCAATGGCGATCTTCGACTGCTCAACCTGGTAGTTCTTATCGCTGTCGGCAACCTCCTTGCCGGTGAAGGATTCTATCCTTGCCTTCCAGGTGGTGGCACGGGGTATGAGGTCGGGATAGGTATGCGCCAGCAGCATCAACAGTGCAAAACCGGCAATACCGATGCCAATAAGGGCAAAGATGTATTTCAGGCTGACACGCCCCACGAACATGATCACCAGGCTTGTGATGAACAGGATGGCCGCGGTGGAGAAGTTAGCCGGAAGGATGAGCACGCAAACGATCAGCACAGGGATCATCAGCGGCAGGAAGGCCGAACGGAAATCCTTGATACGGTCCTGTTTCTTGCTCAGCAGCCGCGCCAGGTACATGATCAGGGTAAGCTTGGCAAGGTCCGATGTCTGAAAAGTGAGGCCAAAGGGAAGGGGAAGCACCCGCCTGGCTTCGTTCAGGTCGAGCCCCGCAAAAAGGGTCAGCACCAGCAGGGGCACGGCAATGTAGAGTGCAATCTGGAAAATACGACTGAAATAGGTGAACTTGACCAGGTGGGTGAGGTACATGAGCAATAAGCCGAAAAGCAGGATGATGAGGTGCTTCATCATGTAGTATTCGGTATTTCCCGACTGGTACTTATAGGCCAGTGTGCCGGTTGAACTGTAAACGGCGAGCAGGGAAAATATCGACAGCAGCACGACCACTGCCCATATTACCTTGTCACCCCTGATATTTTCGAGTATTCTTGTCATTATTATTACAGATTGTTTACCGCTTGCTTGAATTGCCGGCCCCGGTCTTCAAAATTTTCGAAAAGGTCGAAGCTGGCGCAGGCCGGCGAAAGCAGCACGGTTTCGCCTTTCCGGCTCAGGTAATGGGCCGTTTGCACCGCTACTTCCATCGATCGGGTTTCGATGATATGGTTGACGAAGGGCGAAAAGGCTTCCCTGATGTTCCGGTTGTCCACTCCCAGGCATATGATCACCTTTACCCTGCTTTTGACCAGTTCTTCCAGCATGGAGTAATCATTACCCTTATCAATGCCGCCGGCGATCCATACCACCTGTTTTTGCATGCTCTCGAGGGCATACCAGGTTGAATTGACATTGGTGGCTTTTGAGTCGTTGATGTAATCCACTCCGTGGATGGTGGCCACATGCTCCAGCCGGTGTTCGATGTTCTGGAAGTCGGACAGGCTCGACTGTATCAGTTCTTTCCTGATGTCGAGCAGCCTGGCGCCAATGCCGGCGGCCATGGAATTATAAATATTGTGCTTCCCCTGTAATGCTAAACTTTCTAAAGTCATGTGCTGCTTGTTTTGATTTATATTTATAATGATGTTGTTTCTTTCGATGTATGCTCCTTCACCAGCTATTGCTTTTGATATGCTGAAAGGGATCTGCCTGGGAATGATCTTTTGCCGCCCGAGGGCTTCCATGATCACCGGGTCGTCCATGCAGAATATGAAGCTGTCGTTAACCCCCATGTTCCTTATGATCCTGAATTTGGAGGCTGCATAATCTTCGAAGCTGCCGTAACGGTCGAGGTGGTCGGGAGTGATGTTCAGCAGTATGGCGATGTCGGCCCTGAAGCTGAACATGCCATCGAGCTGAAAACTGCTGACCTCGAGCACGAAATAGTCGTGGTCGCGCCGCGCCACTTCCATGGCGAAGCTGTTCCCGACATTCCCGGCTGTTACCGCATCCAGTCCTGCATTTTTAAGGATATGACCGAGGAGCAGGGTGGTGGTGGTTTTACCGTTTGACCCTGTTACGCAGATCTTTTTCCCCTTGCTGTACCTGGCTGCAAACTCAATTTCCGAGATCACCGGGATCCCCTTTTCGATGGCTGCCTTTACCAGCGGCACCCCTTCCGGTATACCCGGGCTCTTGATCAGTTCTCCTGCTTCCAGTATCCGGCCGGGCGTATGCTTCCCTTCTTCAAAAGCAATGTCATGATGTGAAAGAACGTCCTTGTATTTTTTCTTTATTGCTTGTTTATCGGATACGAACACCATATGGCCTGCCTTCCTGGCGAGCACTGCCGCGCCGACCCCGCTTTCGCCGGCTCCTAAAATGACGATGTTGCCTGTATCCATTCAATTTACCTTAGTTTTAGTGTAATGATGGTGAAGATGGCCAGCATGATCCCTACGATCATGAATCGCTGTACGATCTTGGGCTCGGCATAGCCGAGTATCTGGAAATGGTGATGGAGCGGCGACATCCTGAAGATGCGCTTCCCTGCACCCGTTTTCTTTTTTGTATATTTGAAATAGCCTACCTGCATGATCACAGAGATGCTTTCCGCCAGGAAAATGCCGCAGAGAATGGGTATCAGCAATTCTTTTCTTATCAGGATGGCGAAAACGGCTATGATGCCCCCGATGGCCAGGCTGCCCGTGTCGCCCATAAAGACCTGCGCCGGGTATGAGTTGTACCAGAGAAAGCCGATGCAGGCACCTACAAAGGCACTGATGAATATGGTGAGCTCGCCGGTGTTGGGGATATACATGATGTTGAGGTAATCGGCAAAAACGATGTTGCCCGACACCCACGCCAGCACCGCCAATGTGGCACCGATGATGGCCGAGGTCCCCGTGGCCAGGCCATCCATGCCGTCGGTGAGGTTGGCACCGTTCGAAACTGCTGTGATGATCAGGATGACAATGGGCACGAATATGAGCCAGGTCCAGTTGGCGGCTCCCTCGCCCATCCATGATATGAAGATCTTATAGTCCAGCTCGTTGTTCTTGAAGAAGGGGATGGTGGTCTTTTGCGATTGAACGGCTTCTTCACGGAAGAGCGAAGCAGTTTCGCCGTTTTTGATCACCTCTTCCAGCCTGCCTGTCTCCACAGCCTTTTCCCTGATCACGATATTCTCGTTAAAATACATGGTAAGGCCCACCACGAGGCCAAGGATGATCTGCCCTGCCACCTTGTATTTTCCCGGGAGCCCTTTTTTGTTTTTCCTGAATACCTTGATGAAGTCGTCGGTAAAGCCGATCATCCCCAGCCATATCGTTGTAAAGAGCATCAGGATGATATAGATGTTGTGCAGTTTGGCAAAGAGCAGGGTAGGGATGATCACGGCGGTGAGGATGATCAGTCCGCCCATGGTGGGTGTGCCTTGTTTTTCCATCTGCCCCTCAAGACCCAGGTCGCGGATGGTCTCTCCCACCTGTTTCCTGTTCAGAAAGCGTATCCAGCGTTTTCCGAAGAGCAGGCTGATGATCAGCGAAGTGATCACCGCTCCGCCCGCCCTGAAGGAGATATACTGGAACAGTCCCGTGCCGGGAATGTCGCAGCATTGATCAAGGTAATCGAACAGGTAGTATAACATGGTTTTATGCTGTTATATTCAACAATTCAATCAATATATTTCTGTCGTCAAAAGGATACCTTATCCCCTTGATCTCCTGGTATTTCTCATGCCCCTTGCCTGCAACCAGGATAATGTCGCCCGGCTGGGCCAGGGCACAGGCTGCCGCGATGGCTTCCTTCCGGTTTGTGATCACCAGGGCTTTTTTTATGCCGGCGGCACTGATGCCGGCCTTTATCTCTTCGATGATGGCTTGGGGTTCTTCCGACCGGGGGTTGTCGGAAGTAAGGATGAGCCTGTCGCTGTGTTCTGCGGCAATGCTACCCATCAGCGGCCGCTTGGCCTTATCCCTGTCGCCGCCTGCGCCCACTACGGTAATCACCTGTTCGTTGCCGGTCCTGATGGCCTGTATGGCCTTCAGCACGTTTAGCAGCGCATCGGGCGTATGCGCGTAATCAATGATGGCCGTGATGCCATGCTCGGATCGCAGGGTCTCGAATCGTCCTTCGGCGTGTTCAAGGCCGCTCAGCAGGGTCAGCACCTTTTCGGGGACCTGCTCCAGCAATACGGCAGCAGCATAAACGGCCATCAGGTTTGAAGCATTAAAGCCGCCGCTGAGCCTGCTCCATACCTCTTTTCCGCCTATGCTGAGCAGCAGGCCGTCGACCAGGTTTTCCATGAGCTTCCCGTTGAAGTCGGCGGGAGACTTCAACCCGTAGGTGAATTTTCTCGCCACAGTGTTCTGCAGCATCACTTTCGCGTTGCGGTCGTCGGCATTGGCCAGGGCAAAGGCCTGCGGCGGCAGCATGTCGAAGAAGGCTTTCTTGGCACGCAGGTACCCGGCAAAGTCGCCATGGTAGTCGAGATGGTCATGGGTGAGGTTGGTGAAGATGCCGCCCGCAAATTCCAGTCCTGCAATGCGTTTCTGATGAATGGCGTGCGAGCTCACCTCCATGAAGCAATAGGTGCAGCCGGCCCCTGCCATCTCCCTGAGCATGGCATTGAGGCTGATGGCGTCGGGGGTGGTGTGGGTTGCCGAAACCTCCTTGCCGCCAATCAGGTTTCTTACCGTTGATACCAATCCGGTGGCGTAACCGAGTCCGGTGAAGAGCTGGTGCAGCAGTGTGGCGATGGTCGTCTTGCCGTTGGTGCCGGTCACGCCGCAAAGCCTGAGTTCCGCCGATGGATTCCCGTAAAAGTTTGATGCCATGATGCCCAGTGCCTGGTCGCAGTCGTCAACACATACATATACTGTATCTTCATCCATGTCAGCAGGTATTTCGGAGCATACGACGGCCACGGCACCTTTTTCGACTGCAGAGGGGATAAAGCGGTGGGCGTTAGTGATCGTACCCCGGCGTGCCACGAACAGGCTTTGCGGAACGACCTGCCGGGAGTCGATGCAGAGCGCATTTGCCTCCACGCCGGTTGAACCGTATATCTCCCTTACGGCTACCTTATATAATATGTCCTCCAATTTCATCGCCATGGCCGCTTAACTTTTTTCTGACAGTTTCAGGATGATCTCAGCTCCCGGATTGACACGGCTGCCGGGTTTCACCGATTGGCTGCTGACTTTTCCGTATCCGCTGATCTTTGCTTCCATGCCAAGCTTTTCCATTATGTAAATGGCATCGCGTGCATTCATGCCCAGCAGGTTGGGGACAACGTCTTCGCGAATGAGGCGCGGGGCGAAGCGCAGACCTTCCGCCTCGCGGAAGTTGACAACCCATTCCGACACCTGGCTTTCGCCTGAAACCGGGATGTCCAGTTCGCTGCATAACCAGGCAAGGTCCTCGTACCTTCCATACATGGCCGGCGGAATGCCGGGCGCGGCCTGCAGATCTTCCTTTTCCCGGTAAATGTCGAGCTGGGTGGCATAAACCTTGTCGGCGATCTCCCTGAAGACCGGGGCCGCCACGCTTCCGCCGTAGTAATAGCCCTGCACCGGGTCATTCACTACTACGATACAGGAATAGCGCGGGTTGTCGGCCGGAAAATACCCGACAAATGATGCATTGTAGCTTTTTTTGTTATAGCCTTGGTTCTCAAGGGCGATCTGGGCTGTACCGGTTTTGCCGGCTACCTTGTAATGCTCGTTCAACAGTATGGTGGCAGTACCCCGCTCCACTACCCCTTCAAGGAGGGTTTTTGCCGTGTCGATGATCGCCTTTGAACAGATCCTGCCGTTGATCACCTCTGTTTCGAAACTGCGGATGATCCTGCCTGCCTGCCTGATCTCCTTTACGAACATGGGTTTTACCATGACGCCGTCATTGGCGATGGCATTGTAAAAGGCCAGGGTTTGCATGGGCGTTACAGTCAGCGCATAGCCTATCGACATTGACGGCAGGCTGGTGCCGTACCACATGCTGCTGCTGTCGGGATGCCTGATCAGCGGCTTTGCTTCGCCGGCGATCTCCAGGCCCAGGGGTTTGTTAAGCGACATGCTGTACAGGCGGTTGACGAATGCGGCCTGATCATCTTTGTAAGCCTCCCGCGTGATCATGGAGATGCCCACGTTCGACGACTTCTCAAAAGCCTCCCTGACCGTGATCCTCCCGTCGCGTATCTTCTTCACATCGCGCATGGTGTGTCCGTGGTACATGATCCAGCCGTCGCCCACATCAATGGTGTCGGCCAGGTTGACTTTTCCGTCTTCAAGCAGTGCCAGCATGGTGGGAAGCTTGAAGGTTGATCCGGGCTCAAAGCCCTCTGCAATGGCATAGTTGTAAGCTTCGTGGTATTCGCCGGTTTCCTTGTCGAGGCGCAGGTTGGCAATGGCCTTGATGTGCCCTGTCCCGACTTCCATGAGAATGGCACAGCCCTGGTAAGCCTGGTGTTCGGCCAAATGCCGGCCTAAAGCGTTTTCGGCTACATCCTGTATGTTGATGTCGATGGTGGTGATAATATCCTGCCCGTCGCTCGGCTCAAGCTCATCCTTCCCGTAAACCGGTATCCAGTCGCCATTGCTCACCCTGCGCCTGAGCTGTTTCCCGTTGATGCCTTCCAGTACATCGTTATAGGCGCCTTCGAGTCCGACAAACAACTCCTGTTCCTTGTTTTCATATCCGATGGTACGCCTGGCCAGCTCGTTGAAAGGCATTTCCCGCCGGGTTTTCTGGATCACGATGAGGCCGCCGCGGTATTTTCCTCTTCGCAGGATCGGGAACCTGCGCAATTCCTTCAATTCATCATAGGTCACCCTGCGTTTGAGCAGGTAATACCTGTTCCCCTCACGGCGGGCCTGTTCCAGTCCCTGCCTGTACTGGTACCTGCTCCGGTCGCCAAAGAGCCGGCTCAGGCAGATGGCCAGTGAATCTACTTTTTCTTTGAAGAACTTTTCGGGAATGAGGTCGGAAGCCACATCCATCCTTACCTCGAAGATGGGAACCGAGGTGGCCAGCAAATTGCCCGAAGCGTCATAGATGTTGCCCCGGTTGGCTTCGATGCTGAAGTAGCGGAGTTCCTGGCTCGCAGCCTTTTCGATCAGTTCCTGCCCCTCATAGAACTGTATATAGGCCGCCTTGCCGATGATGGCAACCGCCATCAGCAGTATGCCCAGGTAAATCACATATACCCGCCACAATATGTCTTTTTTTATATCCTGGTCCATGTGAGGCTATTGATCTTTTTTAATGACTTTTACCGGGGGCACCCTTGATTCCTTAATGCCGGTGTTCTTTAGCCGGCGGGCGATTTCCGACTGCTGGCTGCGGTGCATCAGCTCCGAACGCGTTGTAATGAATTCATAGCGCAATTCCTTCAGGGAAGAGCGGAGTGCCTGTATCTCCCTTTCGGTCTTTTCGGCGTAATAGGTGTTACCGATGTAAACCATCACAAGCAGGGTGAGGAAAAGGAAGAAGGGCAGGAGCCGGATGCTGCGTTCTCTTGAGAGGAAGCTGCCTCCCAGTACGTTTTTAACGGTGCCGCCAACCTTTACGCCTCCGTTTCGTTTCGTCGGTTTTTTATGGGTTTTCTTATATGTGTTTGCCGGTTTGCTCATATTTCCGTCCTTTCTGCTATCCTCAGTTTGGCGCTGCGTGCACGTGGGTTTTTCAGGTTCTCTTCCGGCGGGGCCGATATCACTTTCCTGTTTACGGGGATGAAAGGCGCCCGGAGGTTCCCGTAAAAGTCTTTCTCAAGCTTTCCTTCCAGGTTGCCAGATTTTATAAAGTTTTTTACCATCCTGTCTTCCAGGGAGTGATAGGAGATCACGACCAGCCGGCCGCCGGGTTTCAGCACCTCAAGGCTTTTCATCAGCAACTCCCCGAGCGATTCCAGTTCTTCGTTCACCACGATCCTGAGCGCCTGGAATACCCTGGCGAGGTATTTGTTTTCCTGTCCGCGTGCCGCACAGGTTCCTGCCACCTTTGCCAGTGCTGTGGTGGTGCCGATCCTTTCCTGTTCACGCCTCTGGCAAATGGCCCTGGCAAGCTGCCTGCTGTTGGCGATCTCTCCGTACATACGAAAGATGTTTTCGAGTTCACCTTCGGTAAAGGCGTTAATGATATCCGCTGCATTCTGCTCAATCCTGCTGTCCATGCGCATGTCCAGCCTGCCATCCTGCCTGGTTGAAAATCCCCGTTCAGGGGTGTCGATCTGGTGCGAAGAGATGCCCAGGTCGGCCAGTATCCCGTCGCAGGGAATGGCGTTATGCAGCCTGAGGTAGTTTTTGATATACCTGTAATCGGCATTGATCAACAATAGGCGCGGGTCATCAATATTGTTGACCCGGGCGTCGGGGTCACGGTCGAAAGCAAACAGCCGGCCGCCATCCATTTCCCGGAGGATGGCAGCGGAATGCCCGCCTCCGCCAAAGGTGGCGTCAACGTAAACGCCGCCGGAACGGATCCGGAGCCCTTCAATGCTTTCTTTTAACAGGACAGGTATGTGGTACATCAGTCAATCGGTTCTGTTTCCTTATCCCCCATGACGTCTTCGGCCAGGTCGGCGAATTCATCGGGGTCATAGTCAACAGCTTCCTCATATTCCGATTTGTCCCAGATCTCAATCTTGTTCACGACTGATGCAAGTACGATTTCCTTGCTGATCCCGGCATAGTTGATCAAATCCTTTGGGATCAGCAAACGCCCGGCAGAATCAAGTTCAACAGTTTTTACACCAGCCATGAATTTCCGGATGAAGTCGACGTTCTTTTTGACAAAACGGTTGAGGCTGTTGATGCGCCTGCTCTCCAGGTTCCACTCGGCCATGGGGTATAGCTCAAGGCAGTTCCTGAATATGCTTCGCTTGATGACAAAGCCCTCACTGATGTTGTCTTCCAGCTGGTTTTTAAAAGCAGCCGGAAACATCAGCCTCCCTTTTACATCAACTTTGCACTCGTATGTCCCGATAATATTCGACACCTGAATTCAATTTTGGGTAAAAATATGAAATGATTTACCACTTTTTACCACTTTTTACCACTTTTTTTCATTTCTTGTTACAGTTTTTATTAACAAAATGTTAATATATCACTTACCCTCCCGGGAACCTGAGGGCCGGATGGAGCTGTAATATGTCCATTGTCAGGATTTTATAAGTGTGTTTCGTGAAAGTGACTTATCCGTGCAGATACAGTGGAATATGTCGTATTTTTGTAATTGGGATTTTAAAGTGACCCTGATCTAATCACGGATATGGCTAAAAAGCAGCAAAAAAAGTTTATAGACCTGAAGGAGGTGATACGGGCCAAGAGCCCGAAGCTTGCCAGGCTTTTGCCCTGGTTCGTTTTAAATTACCTGAAGCGCATTGTTCATGAAGACGATGTGAATGATTTCCTTTTCAGGAACGGGCATAAAAGAGGGATGGACTTCATCGATGCGATCCTGGATGAATTCAAGATCAATATTCTGCTAACGGGCCGGGAGAACATACCGGCGGGTGGCAGGCAGATCATTGTTTCCAATCATCCCCTCGGCGGGCTTGACGGCATAGCCCTGATGAAGGCCGTATCGGGCGTACGCAGGGACTTTGTCTTTCCCGTTAATGATATATTGATGAACATCGATAATTTCAGCGAGTTTTTCATTCCGATCAACAAGCATGGCAGCAATGCCGACAACATCAGGCTGTTCAATGAAACCTTCGCCTCCGACCGCCTGCTGCTCTATTATCCTGCCGGGCTGGTTTCGCGGAAAAAGAGAGGGGTGATCAGTGACCTGGATTGGAAAAAAACCATTATTACCAAGGCCCGTCAGTTCAAGCGCGATATTATCCCTGTTTTCATGGGCGGCCGGAATTCAAACTTCTTTTACAGGCTGGCCAGCATTCGCACAGGCCTCGGTATCAAGGCAAATATTGAAATGCTTTACCTGGTTCATGAAACCTATAAACACCTCGACGAGGATATCCCGATCGTAGTGGGGGAAAGCATTCCGTGGGAAACGTTTGACCGGAGCAGGAGCGACCTTGAATGGGCCGCCATGGTCAGGGAAAAAGTTTATGAGTTAAAAGAGAAAAACAAGCTTTAGGATATGGAAACCATCATTCCCCCGGTCGACCGGGCAAGGATCGAAAAGGAACTTACCGATGATAAGTTCATCAGGGATACCAATAATGCCGGCAACAGGATCTATGTGATCACACACCATGATTCTCCGAATACCATGCGGGAGATTGGCCGTTTGCGCGAAATGACCTTTCGCGATGCAGGTGGCGGAACGGGAAAGTCCCTGGATATTGATCAGTACGACACCGATGAGATCCCCTTTAAGCAACTGATTGTGTGGGATCCCGATGAGCGGGAGATCATCGGGGGTTATCGCTTCATCCATGGCAAGGACATCCGCTTAAACGAGGACGGAAGCCTGCATACCCCCACGGGCAAGCTGTTCAGGATATCCGATAAATTTATCAGTGAATACCTGCCTGTAACGGTGGAACTGGGCAGGAGCTTCGTGCAGACTTTCTATCAGCCTACCGTTGACCTGCGCCGCGGCATGTATTCTCTTGACAATATCTGGGACGGACTGGGTGCCATCGTCATTGACAATCCCGACATCAAATACCTTTTTGGAAAGGTTACCCTGTATCCGCATTATGATTCGCTGGCGCGTGATCTTCTGTATTATTTTATTGAAAAGTACTTCCCCGACCACGACAACCTGATCGTCCCGCATAAGCCCGTTAAGATCAGCACACCCGAAAAGGTGCTGAAAAGCATTTTTTCGGGATGCAACTACGATGAGGATTATAAGATCATGGTGCACAAGATCCGTTCGCTCAAGGAGCAGGTGCCCCCGTTGTTCAATGCTTACATGAATCTTTCGTCTACCATGCGGTCATTCGGGTCGGCCGTTAACCCGGGCTTTGGCAATGTGGAGGAAATGGGGATCATCGTTACCATCGCCGATATTTACGATTACAAGAAAGACAGGCATTTGTCAACCTACAAAAAGAAGTGAGCAAAAACAGCGAAAAACCCCTTGTCAGAACGGCAGGCTTTGTTACCAGCAGTCCCGGCGTGGATGCATGCCCTTCCGACAAGCTGCCCGAATATGCATTTATCGGCAGGTCGAATGTGGGGAAGTCTTCCCTGATCAATATGCTTACCGAGACCAAAGGCCTGGCAAAGACGAGCCAGACACCGGGAAAAACCCGTTTGATCAATCATTTCATCGTCAACGATGAGTGGTACCTGGTCGACCTGCCGGGTTATGGCTATGCCAGGATCTCCAAAAAAGAGCGGGTGCGGTGGGAGAAAATGATCCATGATTACCTACTGAAAAGACAGAACCTGGTATGTACCTTTATTCTGGTTGATACACGCCTGGAGCCGCAAAAGTCCGATACGGACTTCATGGAATGGATGGCCTCTGCCCAACTGCCCTTTATAATCCTCTTTACCAAGACGGATAAGATTTCCCGCACGAGGCTTGATGCGGCCATTGCGGCCTATTGCCGGCACCTGATGGAGCACTGGGAAGAGCTGCCCGGATATATTGCCACTTCGGCTACCACAGGGCTTGGCAAGGAGCGGCTGCTGCAACTTATTGCAGCCAACAATGCCTTGTATGAAGAATACATGAAAGGGAAAGGCTGATCATTCAAGTTCGATCAGCAGTTCATTTTTTGCAACGGTGTTTCCCGTCTTTACGGTTACTTTACTGATCTTTCCGTCCAGGGGACTGATGATGCGGTTCTTCATTTTCATCGCCTCCAGGGTGAGCAGCAACTGGCCCTTTTCGACCGTGTCGCCGGGTTTCACCTCAACCTTCCTGATAGTGCCGGGGATAAAAGCGAGTATCTTCCTGGGGTCCTTTTTACTGTATGTCTTTCTGTTGAGGTATTTTCCCGTCAGGAGGGTTCTGTATTTAAAGTAATCGATGTTCAGCAATTGGAATTTCCCGGTTTGCTTGTCGTCTTTTTTCATGGCTTTGCGGTTTAAAATGGCGGGATGCCATGTTTCTTAACAGGCGGGATCTCTTTTTTATTGGTGGAAATGTCGAGGGCGTGGATCAGCATCCGTCGTGTATCGCCGGGTTCGATCACGGCGTCGATATAGCCAAATGCGGCGGCTACGTAAGGGTTGGCAAATTTTTCCTTATATTCCTTTATCTTTTGTTTTCTTGTTTCGTCGGGGTTTTCTGAATTTTTGATCTCATTCCGGAAGATGATGTTGGCCGCCCCTTCGGGTCCCATCACGGCAATCTCGGCTGTGGGCCATGCAAAAACGAAGTCGGCGCGCAGGTGGTGCGAGCACATGGCGATATACCCGCCACCATATGCTTTCCGTAAAACAACGGTTAGTTTCGGGACCGTTGCCTCCGAATAGGCATATAGGATCTTGGCGCCATGCCTGATCACGCCGGCATGTTCCTGGTCAACACCCGGCAGGTATCCGGGCAGGTCGACCAATGTGACCAGCGGGATGTTGAATGCGTTGCAGTATCGGATAAAACGGGCTGCTTTATCGGAAGAGTCCACATCCAGCACGCCGGCCAGCACAAGCGGCTGGTTGGCGACGAAGCCCACGGTTTCGCCTTTCAGCCTTGCAAACCCTATCACGATGTTTGCGGCAAAGCCTGCCTGTATTTCAAGGAATTCCGAATCATCGCAAATGGCCTTTATCACATCACGTACGTCGTAGGGCTGTCTGGCGTCGGTCGGGATAATGGTTGCAATGTTGTAGTTTCTGGTACGCGGGGCTTTCTTGGGAAAAGGATCGGCTTTTTTCTGGTTGTTCCAGGGAATAAAGGTGATGAGCTGTTTGATCTGGTCAAAGCATTCCTGCTCGCTTTCGGCAAAGAAATGGGCGTTGCCGGTGATCTCGGAATGCACCCGTGCTCCGCCGAGGTCTTCCATGGAGATCTCTTCCCCAATGGTGGCCTTGATCACCTCCGGGCCTGTGATGAACATCTTGGAGATCTTGTCGACCACGAAAACAAAGTCGGTGAGCGCAGGCGAATATACGGCACCGCCGGCGCAGGGGCCAAGGATGACGGATATCTGCGGGATCACCCCCGAAGCCTGTGTGTTGCGGTAAAAGATCTCGCCGTATCCCGCCAGGGAATTTACCCCTTCCTGTATACGGGCTCCGCCCGAATCGTTGATGCCTATTATCGGAACTCCCAGTTTCATGGCATGATCCATGATCTTGGTGATCTTGCGGGCATGCATCAGTCCGAGCGAGCCGCCGGCAACGGTAAAGTCCTGGGCATAGATGCAAACCGGATGGCCGCTGATGGTGCCTGTGCCGGTCACCACACCGTCGCCCGGTAGGTATTTCTTGTCCATGTCGAAATCCTTCGCCGTATGTTCAACGAAAATATCATATTCATGAAATGAACGTGGATCAAGCAATGCTATGATCCTTTCACGGGCAGTTAGCTTGCCGATCGCCTTCTGCTTCTCAATGGCCAGTGATCCCCCTCCCTGAAGCGCATTTCTCATCCTCATTTTGAGTTCGGATGTCTTGCTCTTTAAGCCCATAATCTTTGTATATTTGTTAAGACAAATATAAGGCACAGGCAGTTGCCGGTGCGGAACGGCAAACCAATGATTATGTCCGCTCCGCTGCATAAACTTCCTGTCCCTTATGCTGCTGCAAAATTAATGTATTTTTTACTTTGCCTGACCGAATAAATTTTTACGTAGAGCAGTATTGAGGTCGTAAGTGATTGATATTAAAACTATCCCATATGAATATTGAAGCGCTTCGCGATTATTGCATGTCGAAGAATGGGGCATCAGAGTCTTTTCCCTTCGATCAGACAACACTGGTGTTCAAGGTTGGCGGAAAAATGTTCGCGGTAACCGATCTGGAAGATGAGCTTGCGGTATCGCTCAAGTGCGATCCTGAGAAGGCGGAAAGCCTCCGGGAAGAATATCCGGCGGTGCGCGTCCCCCGATACTTCAATAAACGTCACTGGAACCTGGTGATGATCGATGACAGTGTGCCCGGCACCCTGATCAGGGAATGGATCGATCATTCATACGGGCTGGTGGTAAAAGGGCTTCCGGCAAAAGAGCGTAAAGCCCTGGAAGAAACAGGCTCCAGCTAATATCAATTGCACGGAAAAGCAGAAGACCCTGCTCCTGACAGGGTCATAAAACAGATGCAAGGGAATAAATGCGGGCAGCCATAGCCGGAATTCCCCGGCCGGGGATCATCAAATGAACAATTGGACCTTGCTTTCACCGGCATCGGCCAAAAAGGTACCAACACCGCATACTTCCATATGGGGATAATCGATGAGTTCATCAAGGCTGAAACCCATCAGGTTCATGCTCATCTCACATATCCTGATCTCAACCCCCAGCTCACCGGCCACTTCAAACAGCTCTTCGAGTGAGGCAACATTTTTCTTCTTCATCAGTGACTTCATCATGCCAGTGCCCAGGCCGCCCATGTTCATCTTCGAAAGTTTTACCTTTGTGCTGCCCTTCGGCAGCATGATGCCAAACATTTTCGACATGAAGCTTTTTCCTTTCTTTTTCTTTTTGATATCCCTCAGGGCCGCAATTGCCCAAAAGGTAAAGAATAGTTTGACCTTTGTGTCCATGGCGGTAGCACCGGTAGCGATGATCATGGCCGCCAACAGCTTGTCGAGGTCGCCGGAAAAAACAACCATGGTTAACTGGTCTTTGGTTCCCTTCTCCAGGCTTTCGATTTTCTTTTGCAATTCCAGGATTTGCTTTTCGGTTTCAGCGTTCATGATGCTAAAGTAGGTTGATTATTGCCCGGTTTTGCGTTGCCGGGCAGGTTTTTTTCTGATGAGGTCGAATAGCAGGTATCCAATGGCGGTTCCCCAGAGCATGCTCAGGTAGGGGCTTGAAGTGATGGCGCAACTGCCCGATTTGCAGCCAACTTCGAGGTAGTAGATGTATCCTCCGATGGCTCCGAGGATGGCGCCCGCCAGGGGTAAATAGTTGAACTTCCTTTTTTTGGGGTGTTCCTGTCCCGTTCCGGGGCCGGTATTTTGCTGGTCTGTCATATTGTATTGCTGAAAAGATGGTTATTTGTTACATGGGGATGATGCTTATTAATCAGCGGAGGCGCACTTCCGTGATGCCCTGTCCGCCATGTTCAACATGCGCATCGCGGAAATGTTCAATTTCCTCGATATTTTGCAGGTACTCACGGATAACTTTCCGCAGGATGCCGTCGCCGGTACCATGGAGGATGCTCAGGTCTTTCATGCTGAGCATGATGGCATCGTCGAGCCACGACTGTAATTCGGACAGGGCTTCTGCGGCCCTTTTCCCCCTGAGGTCGATGGAAGGCTTGAAGTTTGCCGCCCGCCGGTTTATATCATGCATGATGCTTCGGTAAGCAGGGCTTTTCCGGCTTTCTTTTTTACCCTCCTTTTCGCTCCGCCTGAGCTTTACAAGGTCCTTCAACGGAACCCTGATCCTGAGCGCTCCGCTGGCTACGGTTGCGGTCTTACCCTTGATATTGATCAACTCCCCGCTGGTGTTGTAGGTCTTGATCTCCACCAGGTCTCCGACGGAGGGAGGGCCCGGAAGGTAAATGCCGGATTGTTCTTCCGGGGTTTTTTTGACGGCAGGGCTGACAATTTTCTCAGTCTTTTTTACCACGATCTTCTCCGCCTCTTCTTCCATTTTCTTCCTCAGCACCCTGGTCTTTTCCTTTTCTGCTTCGGCTTCCCTGATATCTTTAATGGTTTTTTCGATCAGCCTGTTGGCACCGCTAATGATATTTTCGGCTTCATTGCGGGCTGCTTCAACAATCTGCGCTTTGCGGCTGTTCAGCTCATCAAGCAGCTTTTGATATTTGTCGATCATCTCTGAGAGGAAGCCATCGGCAACGCCGAATTGTTCCTTTTCCTTTTCCAGCAGCATTTTTTCAGTTTCCAGTTCCTGCAGTTGTTTTTCAAAATCGATCTGGGAATGGCCGGTGATCGAAGCGGCATGCGAAAGCACATCTTCAGGGAATCCTGTCTTCCGGGCTATTTCAAAAGCAAAGGAACTGCCGGGTTTGCCGGTTTTGAGCATGTACAGGGGGCGCATTTCCCGTGTATCGAACAGCATGGCCCCGTTGATGATACCCGGTTCTTTCCCTGCCATATGCTTGATGTTGGCATAGTGTGTGGTGACGATCCCGAACGCTTTGTGCCTGTTCAGGGCATGGAGGGCGGCCTCGGCAATGGCGCCGCCCAGGTTTGGTTCGGTGCCGGTGCCAAATTCATCGATGAGGAAAAGGGTGTTGCGATTCCCGTTGCGGATAAAATATTTGATATTGATGAGGTGTGAGCTGTAGGTGCTCAGGTCGTTCTCCAGGCTCTGCTCATCGCCGATGTCGAGAAAAATCTCCCTGAATATGCCGGCTTCTGAGTTTTCTTCCATGGGTACGGGCAACCCGCATTGCAGCATGTACTGCAGCAGGCCGGCGGTCTTCAGGCAAACCGATTTCCCGCCCGCATTGGGCCCCGAGATCACCAGGATGCGCTGCCTGTTGTTGAGTTCAATATCCATGGGTACGACAGGCTTTCCCTGTTCTTTAAGTGTGAGGTACAGCAAGGGATGCCGGGCATTTCGCCAGTTGAAGAGCGGGAAGGGCTTCACCACCGGCCTGATGCCATTGATCAGCATGGCCAGTTTTGCTTTGGCACGGATAAAGTCGATCATCCCCAGGAAGTCGTACATCAGCAACAGCTTGCCTGCAAGCGGCCTGAGGTTGTCGGTAAAAGCCGTCAGGATCCTGATGATCTCCCTTCGCTCCGCGTTTTCGAGTTTACGAATGTCGTTGTTCAGGTCGAAGACTTCGGTGGGTTCGATATATACGGTTTGCCCGGTAGCCGAATCATCGTGGATAAAGCCTTTTACCTGCCTTTTGCTGGCGGCGAGCACTGGGATCACGAGGCGTCCGCTGCGGATGGTGACCTCGGCCTCATCCGGTGCATGGCCTGCCTGCTTTGCCGCCTGCATGCTCTTTCTGATCCTGCCGTCGATCGATAAACGTTTGCGCTTCAGGTCGTCCCTGATCTCTTTGAGGCCGGCAGAGGCAGCGTCCCTGACCATTCCCCTGTCGTCAATGATCCTGTCGATCTGCCGTAACAACTCTTCTTCAGGCTCCAGGTCGCCGGCCAGTTTTTGCAGGGCGGGATACAATTCCTGCCCGTCGTCACTCAGAAAGTGCAGGCATTGGTTGATGGTTTGCAGGGAGGACCTGAGGTCGAACAATGTTTCGGTTTCCATGTAGGTGCCCTCCGGCCTCGTACGCCTGATCTCGGTGGTGAGGTCGAAATAGCCGGAATTCGGGAAGGAACTGCCCGAAACAAGGATCTGGCGGAATTCCTCCGCCTGGCTGAGCAGTTCCTGTACCCTGCTATGGCTCTGTTCAAAGCGCATGGAATCGACATGCCGGCCTGCCAGTTCACTGATGCACTGCTGCCGGAGCAACTCCCTGATCCTGTCGAAGCCGATCTTCTGTTCGAAATTTCCGGGATAGATCATGCCCCAAAGATAGGGTTTTACTTTCAATGCCATTATATCCGATACCTGCCAGATCAGGCTTTGCCAGGGTCTTTTTGTTTTATTGTTTATTTAATATGACCGGGAAATGACTGCCGTACATGTTTGTGTTAACATTCCTGGGTCGCGGGGAAACGAAATTTCAGAAAATTCTGATTGCCGTCAATATTATTTCTGCTGATGTTATGATAATACTAAGGGCATCAAAACGAAAATTAGTATTTTCGTAATTAAATCATCCGGTTATATGCCCGCCATTATCATCGAAGCCTGTGTAAATTCGGCCCTTTCGGCCATCAACGCCGAAAAGGGAGGAGCACGGCGGGTCGAGCTCTGCGATAACCTGCCGGAAGGCGGAACAACGCCCTCGGCCGGCATGATCGCCAAAACACGGGAAGCGACCGGCATTGCACTGAATGTCATGATCCGCCCCAGGAGCGGGGATTTCTGCTACAGCGAAACGGAGTTCGATATCATGAAGGAAGATGTGCGGGTTGCCAGGGAGCGTGGCGCCAATGGCTTCGTTGCCGGCATACTCCTTCCCGATGGCCGGGTAGATGTCAGGCGCATGGAGATCCTTATGCAAGAAGCCGGTGGCATGGAACTGACCTTTCATCGCGCCTTCGACATGACGTCCGACAAGTTCAAAACCATGGAAGATCTGATCGGCCTCGGCGCCAAACGCATCCTCACCAGCGGCGGAAAGAACAAGGCAACAGAAGGCGCGGGGCTGATCAGGGACCTGATCATGAAGGCGAACGGGCGTATCATCATCATGCCGGGGAGCGGTGTGGATGAACATACCATTGCCGGGCTTAAACTGGCTACCGGCGCCGGAGAGTTTCACGTCAGCGGAAGAAGCCTCTTCCCGGGCAGGATGGAATACCGGAATATGGAGGTGTCGATGGGCGGGATTACGGGTGTACCGGAATATGACCTATGGATCACCGACCCCCGGCGCATCCGGAAGATCGTTGAACTGGCACAAGACTGACAGATGAAAAATATCTACCCCGTATTCCTCATTCTTCTGATGGCTGCCTGCGGGCCCGGTCGCCCCGTGAAGCAGGAGCTGAGCACAGGATGGGAATTGAAAATGACCAGCGGACAGGCGGGTTTTGCGGTCGCGGATACCCTTGTCTTTCCAGCTTCCGTGCCTGGCTGCGTCCACCTCGACCTGCTGGCAAACGGGCTGATCGATGACCCGTATTACCGCGATAATGAAGCCACACTGCAGTGGATAGGCGAAGCCGGATGGGAATACACCTGCTCATTTTATCCTTCTCCGGAAATCATGGAAAAGGAGCAGATCGAACTGGTCTTCGAAGGCCTGGATACCTATGCGGGTGTTTACCTGAATGACTCCCTCATCCTGGAAGCCGATAACATGTTCCGCAGCTGGGTGGTGGATGTGAAAGACGTTTTGCAGGAGGGCGAAAACCGCCTTTCGGTATTGTTTTCCCCGCCGGGTGCTGTCAATAGCGAAAAAGCTGCCGAACTTCCTTACCGCTTTCCGGATGAACGGGCCTTCACGCGTAAGTCGCCATACCACTTTGGCTGGGACTGGGGCCCCGCATTCATCACGGCCGGGATATGGAAAAAGGTATTCCTGCAAGCCTGGAACGGGCTTCATCTCGACAGGGTTCATGTTACCCACGGCAGCCTGGCAGACACTTCCGACCTTGAGGTCACTGCCGGGGTTTTTATCCGCTCAGCCGGAAAACAGCATGCACGGATCACCCTGTATGATGATGAAGACGGCCGCAGGCTTGCCACCGCTGATGCCGACCTGTTTGCAGGCATGAACAAGGTGACCCTTTCGTACCGCCTTGAGCGGCCCGGGCTGTGGTGGCCGGCCGGAATGGGGAAACAGAACCTTTATCGCATACGGACGAAAATAAGGTCCGGCGGTGAGCACGATGAAAACCTGAGCACCTTCGGCATCAGGCAGATCGAACTTGTGCGCGAACCGGATAAAGAAGGAGAATCATTTTATTTCAGGGTGAACGGCGTTCCCTTGTTCATGAAAGGCGCCAATTATGTTCCGATGGATAATTTTTTGCCCCGTGTCGACAGTGCCCGCTATGCCGATCTGATCCGGTCAGTGGCCGATGCCAACATGAACATGCTGCGCGTATGGGGCGGCGGCTTTTATGAGAACGATATCTTTTATGATCTTTGTGATGAACATGGCATTATGGTGTGGCAGGACTTCATGTTCGCCTGCAACCTCTACCCGGGCAATGAAGCGTTCCTTGAAAACGTGAAGGCAGAAGCAGCCTGCAACCTGGCGCGGCTGTCGAACCATCCCTGCATAGCCCTGTGGTGCGGGAATAACGAGATTGATGAAGGCTGGCATAACTGGGGATGGCAAAAGGACCTGGGCTACTCCGATGAAGATTCGGCAAAGATATGGAACGATTACCTGAAGATTTTTCATGAAATCCTGCCTTCTGCAGTGGAACAGCATGTTCCCGGTACACCTTACCATCCTTCTTCGCCCACGACGGGTTGGGGGCGTGATGAGGCATATATGCGCGGCGATGTCCACTACTGGGGTGTATGGTGGGGAGAAGAACCCTTCGAAATGTACGGCCGTAAGGTGGGCCGCTTTGTCAGCGAATACGGTTTTCAGGGAATGCCGCCCATGGAAACAATCCATTCCTTTACCAGGTCCGGCGACCGCCATACCGGCTCGCCTGTGATGGAGTCACACCAGAAGCATCCGAGGGGAACCGCGCTTATACAATTATATATGGAAAGGGAGTTCGTGGTACCTGCTGATTTCGGGGATTATGTGTATCTCAGCCAGGTGCTGCAGGCCGAGGGCATGGGCAGGGCGTTCTATTCGCACCGTATTGCGCAGCCCCGCTGTATGGGTACGCTGTACTGGCAGCTCAACGACTGCTGGCCGGTCACTTCGTGGTCGGGGCTGGATTATTATGGCCGGTGGAAAGCCCTGCATTACCACGTAAAAAGGGCATACGCACCCCTTATGGTCAGGGCGGTTGAGAAAGACGGCACCATCAATGTGCATGTGCTCAACGATCACCGGAACACAAAGACGCTGGATCTGCTCTTTGAGATGTCGGACTTCACGGGAAGGGTCCTCAGCCGGGATGTAAAAAGTATTCAGGCGGATCCGTACAGCAACAACCATGTTTTTTCCATGACCCATGACCGGGAAGAGCCCGGAAACCGTGTTTTCATCGCCAGGTTATTCCATGAAGCAGAGGAGGTCTCGAATTCATTCCTGTATTTCGTCCCAACAAGGGAAATGCAACTGAGCGATCCCGGACTGCAGTTTGAAGTACTGGATCAGGAGGATGGCCCAATCATCCGGATCACCTCCGTGGGCCTTGCCAGACAGGTGTTTCTTGAAATGCCGGGGGCGAATGCCCGCTTCAGCGATAACTTCTTTGACATGGCGCCGGGCGAAACGAAAACCATACATTATACCGGGGATGCCGGCCCTGACGGGATCAGGGAGAAACTGCTCCTCCGGTCAATCTTTAATACGTTATAAGATGATACGCTTAATCGCTGTATTTGCATTTATGGTTGCCGGCTTTTTTGCCGCATGCGACAAACCGCAGCAGGAAGGGGTCAGCGTGATGACCTTTAACATCAGGTACGACAATCCGGGCGATGGTATCTTTGGCTGGGAAAACCGCAGGGATCTGCTGTTCTGGGTAGTAAAGAAATACGATCCCGATATTCTGGCGGTGCAGGAAGCTTTGAGTGGACAGGTGGCCGATCTTGCCACGGAATTTGCCGGTTATGGCTGGGCCGGGGCGGGTCGTGACGACGGCCTCTCGCGGGGTGAACATGTGCCGGTCTTTTTCAGGAAGGATCGTTTCAGGCTTGCTGAAGAAGGGCATTTCTGGCTTTCGGAAACACCGGCATTGCCGGGAAGCAAAGGCTGGGATGCGGCATGCCCGCGCATGCTGAGCTGGGTGATGCTCGAAGAAGTTGCAACAGGATACCATTATTATGTTTTTAATACCCATCTCGATCATGTGGGCGAACAGGCCAGGGTGAACAGCGCAAGACTGCTCACCGACAGTATACGTGCCATTGCCGGCTTAAGCCCGGTGGTGCTTGCCGGCGATATGAACGATACGAGGAGGTCGGAAAGCATGGGGATCATCACGAAATTGCTGACCGACGCCGGCCTGGAGGCTGAAAGGCGTGATACCCTTTCGGGGACTACCTTCGTGGGCTTCCCTGCCAGCATCATCGGGGGATCCGTGATCGACCACATCTTTGTGAGCCGGCATTTTTCCGTGGAGGAATACAGTATCATCGGCGATAACAACGCCGGCTATTACCCGTCCGATCACCTGCCGGTAATGGTGCGGTTAAAATTGAAGATGCCGTAAGGATAAAAGCCTTATTTTCGCCTGAAAACCTGAAGCGGAGCAACAATGGAAGATCAGCAGTATCCAAGGGCGCCGGCCCGCTTGTCGCAGGCTTGTTTCTTTATGTGGGAACTCATGGTCTTTGATCCCTTTCCGGCCTTGTTGTTTAGATCAGGCATTGTAAAGTTTGTCACAATTAATCTGACCTTATGAAATCAAACCGACGGCAATTCATTTCCCGCACGGCACTGGCCGCTGCCGGGGCAATGACCCTTCCTGCCTGGTTCGCACGGGCTGCAAGCGGGAATATCGCGGCAGCGGGCGAAGGCAGTATCCCGCTTGTGATCTCCACATGGAACCATGGCTATGCCGCCAATGAGGCTGCCTGGAAAGTGCTTGAGAAAGGAGGTTCCGCCCTCGATGCCGTAGAGCAGGGGGTTCGTGTCTGTGAAGCCGATCCCGATAATATGAGCGTTGGCTACGGCGGCCTTCCCGACCGCGATGGCCATGTTACCCTCGATGCGTCCATCATGAAAGGAAACGGTGAATGCGGGTCGGTAACATTCCTTGAACATATCATGCATCCCGTTTCCGTGGCCAGGCTGGTGATGGAGAAAAGCCCGCACGTGATACTCTCGGGTGAGGGTGCCCTGCAGTTCGCGTTGGAAAATGGTTTCGAAAAGGAAAACCTGCTTACCGATAAAGCCAAAAAGGCCTGGGAGGAGTGGATGGTTAAAGCCGAATATGAGCCCGTGATCAATATCGAAAACCACGATACCATCGGCATGCTGGCCATCGGGTCCAAAGGCGACATTGCCGGGGCCTGCACAACCAGCGGCCTGGGCTTTAAGATGCACGGCCGGGTCGGAGATTCACCCATCATCGGGGCGGGACTCTATGCCGATGAGGCCGTGGGCGCAGCCACGGCAACGGGTATGGGCGAACTGGTCATGAAAACCCTGGGCTCATTCCTGATCGTTGAACTGATGCGGAACGGCCTCTCACCCCGGGAAGCATGTGAGGAAGGTATCAGAAGGATCGTGGCCAGAATACCCGGATACGAAAACTTTCAGATCGGTTACCTGGCCATCAATAAAGCCGGTGAAACCGGCGCTTATGCCATACAGAAAGGATTTAACTACGCCTTGTTCAGGAAGGACGGGTTTGGTATTGTAGACAGCCCCGCCTACCTTGATTGATAAAATAATGAATCGTGATGATGGCCCGTTGCCCTTTCGTACCATTGATTGCCATATTCCCGGAACGGGCAGGGTAAAGGCCGGGAACCCCGGATGAGATACAATGAAAAGCGCTACCTTACGTTCCGATAGTCTCCTCTTGCTGACCTCACTGATCTGGGGGTTTGCTTTCGTGGCCCAAAGGGCCGGAATGGAATATGTAGGGCCTTTCATCTTTAACGGCATCCGCTTTGCACTGGGGGCAATGGTCATCATTCCCGTCATTTGGCTGAGCCGTAAGCATGCATTGCCGTCCGGGGCTGACCGCCGCAGGGAGAGCAGGTACCTGCTGCGCGGCGGACTGCTTTTAGGTCTGGTGCTTTTTGCCGGTGCCACCTTTCAGCAATACGGTATGGTTTACACCACCGCAGGTAATGCCGGTTTTATCACGGGCCTTTATGTGGTATTTGTTCCACTCCTCGGTATGCTGCGAAGGCAATACCCGCATTTCACCATCTGGATCGCAGCCCTGCTTGCCGTTGCCGGCATGTATTTCCTTAGTGTTCAGGAAGGTTTCCGCATTTTTACCGGGGATCTTCTGGTGCTGGCGGGGGCAGTGTTCTGGGCCGTACACCTGCTGATCATCGGCGTGCTTTCACCCAGGGTGAATTCCCTTAAGCTGGCTTTTATCCAGTATGTGGTTTGCGCTGTGCTGAGCACGGTTACGGCCGTATTCACCGAAACCATCAGCACCGGAAGCATCCTCGATGCCTCCATCCCCATCCTTTATGGCGGGGTATTGTCGGTTGGCATCGCCTACACCCTGCAGGTGATTGCACAAAAAAAGGCCCCTCCGGCCCATGCGGCCATCATTCTCAGCCTCGAAGCGGTTTTCGCGGCAATAGGTGGTTGGATGCTGCTTAATGAAAGCCTCGGAACACGCGAACTGGCAGGTTGCGCCCTGATGTTTGCAGGGATTATCCTTGCCCAGTATTGCTCATTGCGTAAGGGGAAATGCAGCGGTTCAGGAATATGATCATACCGGCTTCGGGCAAATACCTTATTTTTACACCCGCAAATAATACGCTAAAAGAAGCGGCATATGAAAAGAATTCATGCATGCATCCTCACGCTTGCCTTACTGTTGGTTCAATCGCTTTTATACGCACAGGATGAAGGCTTATACCGCAACCCTTTGCGCAGCGTTGAAGAGCGTGTCGATGACCTGCTTGGCAGGATGGATACCAGGGAGAAGGCAGCCCTGCTGTGCGGGCAGGCCGCCAGCCATGCCGTGGGATACAGATGGGGCATTCCGCTGTTGAAAATGAGCGGCCCCCTTAGTTATACAAGCTACCCGGTTCCGGTTGCCCTGGCGGCAAGCTGGGATACGGCCCTTGTCAGGGAAGTGGGCGCAGCCCTTGCACTTGAAACACTTTCCGGTGGCAGCAATATCCTGCGCGCACCCGATGCCAACCTTATCCGTAATCCGCTGGCCGGTAGGAATGCCGCTTATTTCGGTGAAGATCCTTACCTTGCAGCAGCCATGGCTGTGGCCTTCATCAGGGGGGTGCAGGAAAAAGGCGTGATCGCCTGTGTTCAGAACTTTGCGCTTAGTAACCAGGAATGGGAAAAGGACCGGCTCGACATCAGGATCGATGAACGCAGCATGCGCGAAATATACCTTTTCCCGTTCAGGGCATCCCTCAGCGAGGGCAGGGCCGGAGCCGTCATGACCGCCCCCAACATGGTTAATGGGGTATATTGCCGCGAGCATGACCATCTGCTGAACGGCATCCTCCTGGAAGAATGGGGCTTCGGTGGCTTTATTCCGGCAGATGACGCCGGCCCTGAAGCTTTTTGCCGGGATACGGTCGATAGTGATGACCTGGCCCTGCTCAACGAAAGGCTTGGTCGGATATTGCGCGTACAGACGGAACTGGGTATGCTAGACAGGCTTCCGCCGGCGCCGATGGTTGCTGACACTGGCCTGGCCCTGCGTGCCGCCCTGCAGAGCATAGTGCTGCTGAAAAACGAAGGGGGCATCCTTCCGCTCAGTCCCGACAGCATCCGTTCAGTTGCCCTGATCGGCCCGCGACTCTTCCATGCCGGTAGCCGGGGAAGCGGCGATGCAAATAATGGATATGTCACACCTTATGAGGGGATCATAAAGCTGCTGGGCGATAAGGTCCATATACGTACTGCCGTCGGCGCCAATATTAATGGCGATGTAAGCCCCCTCCATCCCGACCTGGTGTATGCCGGGCAGGGGAGAAATGGTTTTTCAGCCAAATATTACGGGAATAACAGTTGCACAGGCATGCCGGCATTGTTCAGGATCGACGAAAGGATTGATTTCAACTGGGGCAGCGGTCTTCCCATCCCTGCCGGAAAAGATGGATTTTCAGCCAGGTGGGATGCCAGCCTCATCCACCCCCGTGGAGGCTCGTTTAAAATAAAAGTGATCCACGATGGCGGCTGCAGGCTTTATATCGATGGCAAAGCGATCATCGATGCCTGGATTCCCGGCCCTGTCCGTACCGATTCGGCATGGATCCATGTGGAAGCGGGAAGATCTTATAACCTGCAGCTCGAATATTTTGCTTCTGACAGCCCCGCAGGTATCCGGCTGGGTATCGACTACCTCCCTGCAAACATGATCGCCGAGGCCGTTGAAAAAGCCAGGTTGTCGGATGTTGCCATCATCTTTGCCGGAACCCCGGATATTTTGGAAGGGGATGGCCGCGATCGCAGCCGCTTCGGCATACCGAACCAGTCGCGCCTCATCCTTGAAGTGTTGAAGGCCAACCCCAATACCATTGTCGTACTGCAAACGGCGGCTGCCGTAGATATCGAAAGCTGGGCCTTCGATGTACCGACCATCCTCCAGGCGTGGCTGCCCGTAAAGGAAAGCGGGAATGCCATAGCCGAAATACTTTTTGGCCGGTATAACCCGGGCGGGAAGCTGCCTTTTACCTGGAATATGTCGGCTGGTCATTATCCGGCACTGGAAACATATAAAAGCCCGAGCCTGAAGGCCTGGTATCTTGAAGGGCTGTTTACGGGATACCGTTACAATGACCGGCACGGCCTCGCCACCCGTTTCCCCTTCGGACATGGCCTTTCCTATACCACTTTCGGAATCGGCAAGCTGTTGATGTTCGAAAACCGCGACAAGAGCGGATGGACTGCCACCGTTGAGATCAGGAACATGGGTTCCCGGCCGGGAACGGAAGTGCTGCAACTTTATGTACGTAACCCGGAAGGCCCCGTTATACGGCCCGAAAAAGAGCTGAGGGCTTTCAGGCAGGTAAGCCTCATGCCCGGACAGAAAAGAACCATTTCCATCCCCCTTCCCAATGAGGCTTTTGCCATTTGGGACGATGAGAGAGGTGCATGGTCCATCATGCCCGGGCTCTATGAGATCGTCATCGGAACATCGGCGGAGGCCGTCAAACTGCGAAAAACGATCGGGGTCAGGGAGAATTAAGCGGGAAGCCCCTGGAGCGGACGTTAAGGATGATGCCGGACAGCCTTCCTTGTTTTACAAAAATGTATTATCATTGCATTTCGTTCAACCAACACTTTTAGTATGCCTGTACCGAAATGCTGCGCGAAGGCGTTTATGGGCCTCTTCCTCATGTTGTTCATTCTTCCCCTCACGGCCCGGGATGGGGATCAGACGCCCCTGAAGGCCTTTCTGAACGGCCTTCGCTCCTCAGGAGTCGAAAAACTGGAATGTTCCGGCCCTTACACAGAAAAATATCTTTTGTATGTGGATCAGCCGGTCGACCACAATGATCCGGCATCGCCAGGCTTTCAGCAACGGGTGTTTGTGATGCTCCGCAACAGGCATGCGCCGGTGGTCTTTACCACCGAAGGCTATGCCGCCGATTATGCTGAATATCCCGCATACAGTAGTGAACTTTCCGGTTATCTCCAGGCCAATGAGGTGGTGGTTGAGCATCGTTATTTCGGGGCATCGGTACCCGTTGATCCCGAATGGAAACACCTTACGGTAGCCGCTGCCGCTGCCGACCACCACAGGGTGATCGAAATGCTGAAACCGTTTTTTGACGGTAAATGGGTGAGCACCGGCATCAGCAAGGGCGGGCAAACAGCCATGTTCCACCGCGCTTTCTATCCAGACGATGTGGATGCCACCGTCGGGTACGTATGCCCGCTGAACTTTTCCATTGAAGACCGGCGATGCTATACATTCCTGCAGGAAGTGGGAAGCAGCGAATGCAGGGACAGGATCCATCGTTTCCAGGAAATGCTGCTGTGCAACAAGGACTGGTATTTCGAAGCATTCCGCGAAAGGGCGGAAATGGCAGGGAAACATTATTCCATCGGTGATACGGCAGCCTATGAGCTGACAGCCCTCGAATATTCATTCGCTTTCTGGCAGTGGGGACTGATGCCGTGCGATTCGATACCGGGAGCGGAAGCTTCACCCGTAGAAGTGATTGCCCATCTCGATCAGGTTGCCGGTCTCGACTGGGTTTCTGATGAAGGGATAGAAGGGTTCCGGCCATTCTTTTACCAGGCACTGACGGAAATCGGCTTTTACGGATACAACCTGGCTGCCTTTGAAGGCTGTATCGAAGCCCTGGACGATCCAACTTTCATGTTCACCTGCCCGCCGGAAACGGATTGCATCTACGAACCGGCAACCATGGAGAAAGTCGATAACTTTGTGAGGCATCATGGCAGCAACATGCTTTTCATCTATGGCGAATATGACCCGTGGTCGGCGCCGGCCGTGCAGATCAGCGGCAAAACAAATGCATTCAACCTGGTAAAGCCCGGTGGGAGCCATCTTACCAGGATCGGCAACCTTCCGGAAGAACTACGCAGGCAGGTGCTTGAAACACTGGCCGGCTGGCTGGATTGTGAAATAAACCCATAATGAACATGAAAACAAGAAATATCATAAACAGCGGTCTGCTTTTCGTTATTCTCGCAGCTTCATGGTATTCGCTGCAAGCAACCGACTGGCAGGATAATTACCGGTCGTGGTCGCGCTATGACTATTACACCAACGAGGAAAACGCCGGGATCGTTGTCTGGGTGCCTGCATCCCGCCGGGAGACAGCCCTGCATGTCGATCTGGTGTTTGAATTCACCCACCTCTTCAGGCATGAGCCCGTCCGGGCAGGAGAGATGAATATCCTGGTGGTTCCGCTGGCAATGTTCCATGAAGGCGAAAACGAGCTCACGGTTTCCTATTATGAAAATGATAAATGGGTAGGATCCGACAAGATCGTGCTCAGGCGTCTTCCACATCATTATAATGCCGTAAAGGTCGACAGGGCTACCGGCGGATTGGTGGTGGAAGGCCTTCCTTTCTTCCCCTTCGGGTTTTATACCTATTCACCGGTTCATCCATTGCTGCCCGGGCAGGAAGTGGTCAGGGGGTTTAACATGATATCGCCGTACCAGCATAATGACAGGAACAGCTTTCGTGAACGCCGGGCATATATGGACCGTTGCGCCGCCCTGGGAATGAAGGTCAATTATCACCTGATCAGCCTGGCCGGGGGCGGAGGCGTATATGGGAACAAGGATGTTTACATGACCAAAAGCCGGCGATATAAACTCCTGCAAAAGGAAATAGAGGCTTTCCGCGACCATCCCGCGCTCCTGTCATGGTACATCGCCGATGAACCTGCCGGGCAGGGCATCCCTCCGGGAGAACTGCTTCCGGTTTACAAAATGATCAAGGAACTGGATCCGTATCACCCGGTTACCATGGTATTTATGCATGCAGGAATGGCTGTTGAATACAGCGAAGCAACGGATATCGTCATGACCGACCCATACCCTGTTCCCCACGGCGACATCAGTGAGGTGGGGGCAGGCGCGGCCATGCTGCATGATGTATTCTTCCCGGAAAAACCGGTATGGATCGTCCCGCAGGCTTTTGGCGGCAACGAACACTGGGAGCGGGAGCCCACCAGGCAGGAACTGCGTGCAATGACCTACCTGGCCATTATCAATAATGCCACGGGTGTGCAATACTTCATCAGGCAGGGACCGAATATCTTTCCGAAGTCGACCATTGCCTGGAACGAATGCGGTGCCATGGCACTTGAAATGGCGGAGATCACCCCCTATATCTTCTCGCCTGAGCCGGTCCCGGAAATAGTATGCGAAACGGAAGGGATCAGCATGAAAGGTTTTCATCATGACGGCTCCTTTTTGATCCTGGCAGTGAATACCCTCAACGAGCCGCAGGAATACAGCCTGACCGTTGATGGTTTCCGCTACAACGGGAGCGCTTCCGTACTTTTCGAAAACAGAAGGCTTCAGGTGATGGGAGGGAAGATCGATGACATCATCGATGCATACGGAACCCGTGTATACAGGATCCGTTACAGGATGCCGGTCAGCCGTGGCCCGGGCGTACATCCGAAAAACCTTGTTAAAGACCCCAGCTTTGAGGATATCACAGGTCCCGGCATTCCGGCTGCCTGCTATGCCGTGGCGGGGAATGACCAGGGAGCCACATACTTTATCGATTCCCGTGTTGCCGTTCGCGGCGAACATGCACTCAGGCTTAACACCCCCGCCGGCGGAGATGGCGTTTCACTCTCGTTCCACCAGCTCCGGATAGAACCCGGCCAAAGCTATACCATGAGCGTCCAGGCCCGGGCACTCCCGCTCAAATACAGGAAACCCGGAAGCAGGAATTTCCTGCAAAGCCTCTTTGGCAGTGAAGGAGATGAATATCCGGATTTCACGCTGTCGTTCGGCACCAACTGCCGCAAAACATTTACCCCCGGTGGCGAATGGCAGGAGTATTCGTTTTCCTGTGTTCCGCAGGCGGAGACAGGCCCCAACCGATTGTCGCCGGCTTTGAGATCGGGCAGTATGGGAACAGTCTGGCTCGACCTGTTACAGCTTTACCCCGATATGGAGATGCGTTCCTTTGTGAACCGCGACAACAACGAGGTTGCCCTGCATATCGTAACATCCCACCGGGGAGCCGACATCCGCTATACCACCGACGGCTCCGATCCGGGTCCGGGATCCATGCAATATCTGAAACCATTCAGGATCAATGCTTCTGCAACGGTTAAGGCCGTCGCCCTGCTCAATAATGAAAGGGCCGGATATATTGAACGCTACTTCGAAGTGCACCTGGCCACGGGTCGTTATGTAGAATACAGGAATAAGTATTCGTCAAAATACAGGGCCGGCCACAATGACGGGCTGGTCGACGGCATTCTGGCAAGCAACGATTATCTGGACGGGAAATGGCAGGGTTTTGAAGGGGATGATTTGGATGTGCTCATCAACCTGAAGGAAATAAGAACATTGCAAGAGATAGAATTGCGTTTCCTGAGTGATGCCGCTTCATGGATATTCCTTCCCGAAAGTATTGCCATCTTTATTTCGGAAGATGGTGTCGGCTATGAGGAGTTTCGGCGCAGCGACAGCCCTCCGCCCTTCACCGCCATTGATCCGAACATATGCAGGTACATTTTTGAGTGCGATGGGGTGCCGGCGCGCTATGTTAGGGTGGTGGCCGGGAACAGGGGCGTTTGCCCGGAAGGCCACCCCGGTGCAGGAGAAAAGGCCTGGCTGTTTACCGATGAAGTGATCATCCGTTGATATGAACCGGCCGGCTGAGCGGGCATCGTCCGGTATGACCCCAAAAACTGAGTTTAACTCCAAATTGAAACCATGAAAAACCACAGGCGCGATTACCTGATCCCCATCAGCATCATCGGGATGCTGTTTTTTATTTTCGGCTTTATAACCTGGCTGAATGCCACGCTCATCCCGTACCTGCAAATTGCCTGCGAACTTACAACATTCCAGTCGTTCTGGGTAACATTTGCCTTTTACATCTCCTATTTTGTGATGGCCCTGCCTTCGTCAATGGTGCTGCGGATGAGCGGGTTCAAGAACGGGATGTCGCTGGGACTGATCACCATGGCCATCGGTGCGCTGGTCTTCATCCCTGCTGCCAACACCCGCATGTATTCGCTCTTCCTGGCGGGCCTGTTCATCCAGGGTACCGGCCTGGCCATCCTGCAAACAGCTTCCAACCCCTATGTCACCATCCTCGGTCCCATCGAGAGCGCAGCCAAACGTATCAGCATCATGGGGGTGGCCAACAAGTTTGCAGGTATTCTCAGCCCGATCATCTTTGGGGCCATTCTGCTTAAAAATGCCGATGAAGTGACGGCCGGGATCGCCGGGATGGATCTGGCCGCCAGGGCAGCCACGCTCGACGAGCTGGCGGCAAGGGTTATCCTGCCCTACATCATCATGGCCGCAGCATTGCTTGTCCTGGCCGGCCTGGTGCGCTTTTCCACGCTCCCCGACATAGAGGCAGAAGATGGAAGCCTTGATGAAAGCACGAAAAGCCGCAGCAGCATCTGGAAGTATCCCTACCTGCTGCTGGGCGTACTTTCGATATTCGTGTATGTGGGGGTGGAGGTTATCGCTGTTGATACCCTCATCAGCTATGGCAGTTTTCTGGGCTTCGGGTTCTCCGAAGCGAAATTCTTCGCCTCTTTCACGCTTTTTGCAATGATCATCGGATATTTTTTCGGGATCATCGCCATACCCAGATATATTTCGCAGGCCAGGGCACTGAAATATTTTTCATTGCTCGGACTTGTCTTTACGATCATCGCCATGTTTACAACCTCCTATACTTCAATCCTGATGATCGCGGCCCTGGGCTTTGCCAATTCCATCATGTGGCCTGCCATCTGGCCCCTGGCCATCGAAGGGCTTGGAAAGTTCATCAAGACTGCCTCGGCCATGCTCATTATGGGGATTGCGGGAGGTGCCATCCTGCCCCTGGTATACGGCTACCTTGCCGATCTGAAAACGGTTGGCCCCTCTTACGCTTACGGCATCATGATCCCCTGTTACCTGATCATTCTCTTTTACGCCGCTTACGGCCACACCATTGGAAAACGCAGCTACAGGAAAACATGAAGGAAATGACCCTTGTTGTGCTGGCAGCCGGACTCGGAAGCCGATACGGCGGGCTCAAGCAGCTTGATGCGCTGGGCCCCTCAGGCGAGACCATCATGGAGTATTCGGTGTATGATGCGATCAGATCCGGCTTTGAAAAGATCGTATTCGTGACGTCAGGAGAGCTCGAACATGCGTTCGGGGAAACCTGGAAACCCCGGCTGCATAAACGGGCTGCAATGGAAGTGGTGGTGCAGGATGCCAATGACCTCCCCGGAGGCTTTTCGGTACCGCCCGGACGTGTCAGGCCATGGGGTACAGCCCATGCAGTACTTGCTGCCAGGAAAGAGGTTAACAGCCCCTTTGCCGTGATCAACGCCGACGACTTCTACGGGCGTGAGGCCTACCGGCTCATCCGCGAATTTTTGATAACAGAAGCCGGGGAAAACCGTTATTGCATGGCCGGCTATAGACTGGGCAAAACCCTTTCCGGGTATGGAGGCGTGTCAAGGGGACTATGTGAGATCATTCAAGAGCATGAGCTCAGCGGGGTGACGGAAATAAAGAACATTGAGATTGCAGGCGGCCTCCCGGCATGGCGGCAGGAGGACGGAACCCTGAAAATGCTCGACAGCCAGCGCATAGTTTCCATGAACATATGGGGTTTTAAACCGGGCATCTTTGAACACCTGGAAAAGGGGTTCAGGGAGTTCCTGGCCGTAAAAAAGGGTAGCCTTACAGCCGAGTACCTCTTGCCCGGGGTGATCAACGGACTGCTTGCTTCGGGGCAGGCCACGGTAAAAGTGCTGCAGGCCGGCTTTGAATGGTTCGGGATCACCTATCGCAACGACAAGCCCGGGGCAGTCGGCAGGATCCGCCAAATGGTTGAAAGAGGAACTTATCCGGTATCTTTATGGAACCGATGAAAAATAAATATGATTTTATGGAAGTGCTGCATGCCTGGGGCATCGATGCGGACATGAGCCGGGTGAACGAGTTTAAACGGGGCCATATTAACGATTCCTTCGTTGTGGAAGTCACAGGAACCGGAAGCCTTTTCCTCCAGCGTATCAACCACCATGTTTTCAGGGATCCCCCTGCACTGATGAATAACCTGTCGAGGCTCAGCCGGGCACTCGACCGGCACTATGGCGGGAAGGAAAAAAATCCCTATCCGGGGCTGATCCATGATGCAGATGGTGCCCCCTTTTATCGCGACAGCCGGGGCAACTACTGGCGGCTGATGGAGTTTGTGGACGGAAGCCGCTCCTTTAATATCGCCTCCGGCCCGGAGGTCGCCCGTGAAGGCGCTGCCGCATTTGGCGATTTCCAGCTTGTGATGAATGCCGAAGACCCCAACGACTATGTAACGGTTATTCCGGCTTTCCACCACCTGGGTGCGAGGCTGGAAAAGCTGATGACCGCCATCGGCAATGATGAATCCGGAAGGACTGATATGGCCCGGGCCGAGATCCGCTTTGCCCTGGAAAGGCTCGATCACGGGACAATGCTGGAGGAGCTGCTGGCAGGTGGACATATCCCGCTGCGCGTAACACATAACGATACCAAACTCAATAATGTTCTTTTCGAGGAGAACAGAACCAGGTACATCTGTGTGGTCGACCTCGACACGGTGATGCCCGGCACGGTGCTGTACGATTACGGCGATATGGTGCGCACATACGTCAGCCCGGCGGAAGAAGACGAACCGGATCCGCAAAAGATCGTCTTCAGGGAAGAGATTTTTGAGGCGCTCACAGCGGGATACCTGGGCAAGGTGGGCCGCAGCCTCACGGCAGGTGAAAAAGAAAACCTTCTCTTTGGTGCCCGCATCATGCTGCTGATGATCGGTGTACGATTCCTGACCGATTTTCTCGAAGGCGACCATTATTTTAAAACCGCCCGCGAAAACCATAACCTCGACCGTTGCCGTAACCAGTTCATACTGCTGCGACAGCTCGAAGAGAAGGAAGACAGACTTTCCGGGATCATCCGGAAATTCATAACATAAACCCCGATCTGTCACGGATGTTCTTTTACAATGAATGTTGCCGCGACAGAAGGCTATGGAGGATATGCCATGATCAAGAAAATTCTGTTACCATTAATGCTGATGACAGCCATGCAGGGCCTGAAGGCACAGGAAACCCCGGTGAACGACTGGGAAAACCCTGCCGTGATCTCCAGGAACAAGGAAGCCCCGCACGTGACCCTGATGCCCTATGCTGGCATTGATGAAGCCATCCGTGGCAGGGCTGGGGATAGCCCGTATTTCCTGCTCCTGAACGGCGACTGGAAGTTCCACTGGGTGCCTGAACCCGCCCTGAAGCCGGATGGGTTTCATATGCCCGGCTTCGACGACAGCCAGTGGGGGTACATTCCCGTTCCGGCCAACTGGGAGATGCACGGATACGGCATTCCCATTTATGTTAATATCCCCTACGAATTTACCGACGACCCGCGGCCTCCGGAGATCCCCGCAGGCAATAACCCGGTGGGTTCATACCGGACGCTTTTCCATGTTCCCGGATCCTGGGAGGGAAGGCAGGTATTCCTGCATTTCGGGGCCGTAAAATCAGCCATGTATGTTTGGGTGAACGGAATGGAAGTGGGCTACAGCCAGGGCAGCAAACTGCCGGCCGAATTCAACATCACCCCTTATCTGCAGGAAGGCGAAAACCTGCTGGCAGCAGAGGTATACCGCTGGTCGGACGGCAGCTACCTCGAATGCCAGGACTTCTGGCGGGTGAGCGGTATTGAACGGGATGTCTTCCTCTGGTCGGCACCCGGCATACATATCCGCGATTTCATGGTAAAGGCATCCCTCGACGATGAATACCGGCACGGCATCCTCAGTGTCGACCTCGAATTGCTTAAGTATGACGAGGAAACAGACCCGAACAGGTATGATGCGGAGCTATTGCTTTTGGATGCACAGGGACAGGAAGTGCTGCGCGAAAGGCAAAATCCGGGAATGGACGTGGACCAGCTTCGCGATTCAATGTTTTTCCGTGATCTTCGGGTTGAGAACGTCATGCCCTGGTCGGCTGAAAAGCCCGAACTGTATACGCTTGTCCTCAGCCTATACGACCGAAAAGGGAAACTGGTGGAAAGCCTCAGCTCCGGGATCGGGTTCCGGAATGTGCAGCTCAGGGACGGACTGTTATACATCAACGGCGAATATGTGCTGTTGAAGGGCGTGAACCGGCATGAGCATGATGAAAAAACCTGCCATGTGATCGATGAAGCATCCATGATCAGGGATATTACGCTGATGAAGATGAACAACATCAACGCGGTGCGGACGAGCCATTATCCGAACGACCCGCGCTGGTATGCACTTTGCGACCGCTATGGCCTGTATGTGATCGATGAGGCGAACATCGAATCACATGGCATGGGTTATCATCCCGACCGCACCCTGGGAAACGACTCCGCCTGGATGGAAGCCCACCTCGACCGTATCAGGAGGATGGTGGAACGTGATAAAAACCACCCATCGGTCATCATCTGGTCGATGGGTAACGAAGCCGGCGACGGGGTGAACTTCGAAGCGGCTTCGGAATGGATCCGCCACCGTGATCCCTCACGCCCCGTACACTATGAACGGGCACTGCAAAGACCCCATACCGACATATACTGCCCCATGTATCCCGGCCTTGAATATATTGAGAAATATGCCCGCGGCGATGACCCCCGCACCCTGATCATGTGCGAGTATGCCCATTCGATGGGAAACAGCACCGGAAACCTGAAGGAATACTGGGACCTGATCAGGCAGTATGATAAACTGCAGGGCGGTTTCATCTGGGACTGGGTTGACCAGGGGCTGCTCGTTACGGATGAAAAGGGTAATGAATACTGGGCTTATGGTGGCGACTTCGGGCCTGAGGGCACCCCGTCCGATTATAATTTTTGTGCCAACGGCCTGGTCAATGCCGACAGGAGCATACACCCCGGACTGCATGAGGTGAAAAAGGTATATCAAAGTATCATTTTCGAAGAAGACCCGCGAATGACGGGCCTGCTTAATGTACACAATGAATACCTGTTTACCAACCTGAACGAATTTGACTTTTTCTATATCATCACAGCCGACGGGGCTGCGCTTTACAGAGATGAACTTCCCGACCTCGACTGCCCGCCGGGCGATAGTATATTGCTTGTGATCCCGCTGGAAGAAGGACTGAACGAGCCGGGGGTTACTTATTTTGCAAATGTATATGCCAGGACCAAAGCCCGGCAGGGTGTTGTGCCTGCAGGATTCGTGCTTGCGTCTGAACAGTTCATGCTGCCATATACCCCCGTACGGATCATGCCTGCACCGGGCGTTGCACCCGGCCTCAGCATCTCACAGAACGATCAGATGCTCAAAGTGCAGGGGAACAACTTTATGGTCAGCTTTAACAAGGGGAACGGCCTGATAGAAGACTTCACCTACGGCTTGCGGGAGATGTTCCTGAAGGCGCCGCAACCTTACTTCTGGCGCGAACCCACCGACAACGATTTTGGTTTTGGCATGCAGCATAAGATGCTGCCCTGGAAAAAAGCATCGGTAAACAGGATGCTGAAGGATCTTACCCTCGAAAAGGCCGACACCAGGGAAGTGCTGCTCAGGGTTACTTATGAGCTGCCCGATGTTTACGCCGAATATACTTTGCTTTACCACATCAGCCTTGAAGGGGATATAAAGATCAACGGCAGCCTGGCCATCTCCGACAGCATTCTTCCCGATCTTCCGCGCTTTGGTTTTTATCTGGAGATGCCGGGGATTTTCGACTATCTTGAATGGTTTGGCAGGGGGCCTTTCGAAAACTATATCGACCGTAAAACGGCCGCCTTTGTGGGGAAATATGCCGGTAAGGTGAAAGACCAGCATGTGTCGTATATCCGTCCGCAGGAAAATGGCAACAAATGCGATGTGCGCTGGATGCAGCTCACCGACAGGCTGGGGGTGGGGCTGAAATTTATGGCCGACCCGCCCTTTGAGTTTACGGTGCAAAACTACAGACCTTCCGACATTGCGCAGGAAAGCAGGAGCAGCGGGATGCACAGCGTCGACATTCCTGCCAGAAATGTGGTGGCCATCCACCTCGACCGCTTCCAGATGGGTGTAGGCGGAAACAACAGCTGGGGTGCCATGCCCATCGAAAAATACCGCTTTCCGGCAGATAATTATGATTTTGAACTGAAGATAACCCCTTTTATTCGATGACAGGCCGGTGTTCCGGCCGGAAAAACTCAGGCAATGAAAATACAATATTCAAATCTCCGCCCCGGGTTCAGATTCAACAGAACCGGACTTTTTCAATTGTCCAATCGTCACAGGCCGACCCGGGCTCTTGCATGCCTGGCGGTAATGGTTATGCTGACGGCCATATCCGGCGGATGCCGGCAAGGAGCAGAGGATAAACGGCCCGCCGCTTATGTGGATCCGTTTATCGGCACTGCCGCCCATGGCCACACTTTTCCGGGAGCGATGGTCCCCTTCGGGATGGTGCAGCTAAGCCCCGATACCCGCAAGGACAGCTGGGACGGCTGTTCGGGGTACCATTACAGCGACGACAGGATATTCGGCTTCAGCCATACCCACCTGAGCGGCACGGGCGTGGGCGACTACGGGGATATCAGGCTGCTGCCCTGGTCGGGGAATATAAATGCGGTAAAAGAGAAATATGAAGCAGGTGAACTGCCCTATTCTCATTTTTCACATAAAAGAGAGGAAGCTGGCGCCGGGTATTATAAAGTCGCCCTTGACGATGCCGGCGTCGTTGCCGAACTCACGGCAGGGAAAAGGTGCGGGTTTCACAGGTATACCTTCAATGATGATGCACAGTTTGTTGTGCTCGACATAGCCGAGGGTGTTACCAGCGACAGGATACTCGGCCTGGAGCTCAGCATTGTGAACGAATATACGCTTTCGGGAATGAAACGTACCAGTGGCTGGGCCGACGACCAATATGTGTTTTTTTATGCGGTCTTTTCGAAACCTTTCGCAGGCATTGAAGTACTCGAAGAAGGCCGGGTGCTGGAGGGGAGCAGTTTTAGCTCCATGACTGACCTTAAATGCATTCTTTCCTTTGAAGGAGGGGGTGATGAGGTACTGATGGTCAAGGCAGGCATCTCGGCCGTGGATACGGCAGGAGCGCGGAAAAACCTGGAATCATGCATGCCGGACTGGGACTTCGACGGCCTGCGCCAAAGAGCTTTCGAAGCCTGGGATGCCGAACTTTCGCGGATCATGGTGGAAGGTGGCACCCATGCGCAAAGGGTCGTTTTTTATACCGCCCTCTATCATGCCTTTTTGGCCCCTTATCTCTATTCCGATGCCGATGGCCGCTACCGCGGGCACGATATGCAGATCCATCAAGCCGATAAAACTCCCATGTATACCGTGTTTTCGCTCTGGGATACCTTCAGGGCCCTGCATCCGCTTTTTACCATTGTACAGCAGGAACGTACAAGCGAATTTATCAACGCAATGCTCGATATCCATGACAAAGGCGGGCTGCTGCCGGTATGGGAACTGGCTGCCAATGAAACATGGTGCATGATCGGATATCATTCGGTGCCGGTGATCGCCGATGCCCGGGCGAAAGGAATCAGCGGCTTTGACATGGAAAAGGCCTATGAAGCCATGAAGAAAAGTAGCATGCAGGATGTTGAAGGACTTCAGTATTACCGGCGTTATGGCTACATCCCGGCCGGAATGGACGGCTCATCGGTTTCGAAAACCCTTGAGTATGCATACGACGATTGGTGTATTGCGCTTATGGCCAAAGAAATGGGCATGGATGAGGATTATCATGAATATATTCAAAGGGCTCAGTATTATAAAAATATATTCGATCCCGAAACCGGTTTTATGCGGGGCAGGATGAATGGCATGTGGGTGACCCCCTTCGACCCGCTGGAAGTTAATTTCATGCTGACCGAAGCCAATACCTGGCAGTATAATTTTTTTGTCCCCCAGGATATTTCGGGCCTGATGGCATTATACGGAGGAGAGGAAGGCTTTGTCGGGAAAATGGATGAGATGTTCAGTGCCGGTACGGAGATGACCGGACGCCATCAGAGCGACATCACGGGCCTGATCGGACAATATGCACACGGGAACGAGCCCAGCCATCACATGGCCTACCTCTATAATTTCGCCGGCGAAGCATGGAAAACACAGGAACTGGTCAGGAAGATCATGGACGAACTATATACGGAGAAGCCCGATGGCCTCTGCGGTAATGAAGACTGCGGACAGATGTCGGCATGGTACGTGTTCAGCGCCATGGGTTTTTATCCCGTTACCCCCGGTACCGACTATTATGTCACAGGCAGCCCCCTTTTCGACAAGGTAAGCATCCGGCTTGAAAACGGTAATACGGCCATCATCGAGGCCAGGAATGTTTCGGCCGGAAACAAATATATTCAGTCGGCCAGCCTGGTTGGAAAACCCCTGCATGAGTCTTTCATCAGGCATCACGACATCATGAATGGCGGGCATTTTGTCTTTGTCATGGGGCCCGAACCCAACAGGGAGTGGGGCAGGGAAGCGGAACACAGGCCGGCAACGGGCATCGTGGACCAGCTGATCACGGCGGCACCTTATCTGATTGCAGATTCCCGGACATTCGAGAGCGAACTGGAGATTGGCATGGATTGCCTCCATGCTGATGCCGTGATACACTATACCCTCGACGGGAGTGAGCCCGGCATGTCTTCAGCCATTTATCAGGCTCCCTTTACCATATGCCAGAATACACGGGTCAGGGCTTTTTCCGAAGCCCCCGGCAAGCTCCCTTCAAAGGTGATCGAAGGCTTTTTCAGCCTTATGCCTGAAGGAAGAAAGGTGATCTATCATACAAACTGTGATCCCCAGTATACCGCCGGGGGCGATATTGCGCTGATTGACCTCATCCGGGGCGGCGACAATTTTCGCACCGGATCATGGCAGGGATTCCACGGGGTGGATGTTGACCTGGTTGTTGACCTTGGGCGGGCACAGTACGTTGAGTCTGTAAGGGCCGGTTTCCTCCAGGACCAGGGCAGCTGGATCTTCATGCCCGAATGGGTTGCATTCAGCCTTTCGGCCGATGGGATAAACTTTGAGCCTGCAGGCAGGGAAAACTGCCTGACCGACCCCCGAGAGAAAGGGGGGATCATACACGATTTTTCTGTCATGCCGCGCAAAGATCAGGTTCGCTATATCAGGGTGATTGCCCGGAATAGGGCTGTATGCCCTGACTGGCACCCGGGCGCCGGACAACCTGCCTGGCTCTTCATTGATGAAGTGCTGGTGGAATGACAGTATCCCTCTCCCAAGACGGGATTGAGCTGCGATATTTGATAGCTGATAGCTGATATTTGAAGTGTTGGCGGAACGGGCGTTGTCATAACCCGGAGATGAATCACGCTTATAATCAGGTACGAGGTTCGAGGGACCCTTCGCTTGACCCAGGTCAGGCTCCGGGACGGGGAAAATGGACAATGGACAATGTCGAATCGACAATCTTCCGCGCAGCGGAAGCTCCCCGTACCCCGTACCACCTTTTAACCCCCGATCCCCGGGGCAGGCCACCGAGTTCCCGGGGCAGGCCACCGAGTTCCCGGGGCAGGCCACCGAGTTCCCGGGGCAGGCATTTTGCTATTTAACACTAAAACACCGGATCACTCAACCCTTTTCCCGTTACCCTGAACCCGTTATTGTCCCGCTGTCGCGTGTTTAGCCCGTTTGCCTGCAGGATAAAAACGGAATATGCAAAAAAGAGGCTGCCGTCAGTGAAGGGGCAGCCTCTTTCGCATCCGGGATCCCGGAAGTATTATTTGTATTTCTTTCCAAGATAGCTGGCAACGCCATTGGCATCGGCCGACATGGCTTCTTCGCCGGGCTGCCAGTTGGCGGGGCACACATCACCATGTTCCTCGAAATACTGCAGGGCGTCGACCATGCGAAGGGCTTCGTCAACACTCCGCCCGAGCGGCAGGTCGTTCACTACCTGGTGACGTACCACCCCCGCCTTGTCGATCAGGAACAAACCCCTGTATGCAACCGGTTCGCCTTCGAACTCCATCTCGCCTTCGTCATTGTAATCGAACTCTCCGGCCAGGACATCAAAATTTTCCGAGATCGTCTTCGAAAGATCGGAAACCAGCGGGAAGGTCACTCCCTTGATCCCGCCGTCTTTGGCCTCGGTGTTCAGCCATGCCCAGTGCGAAAAGTGAGAATCGATGGAGCAGCCAACCACTGCCACATTGCGTTTCTCAAATTCATCCAGCTTATCCTGGAAAGCCAGGATCTCCGTCGGGCATACAAAGGTGAAGTCGAGCGGATAAAAGAAAAAGACCACGTGTTTCTTCCCGGTGTATCGGGCAAGGGAAAACTTTTCAACAAATTCACTCCCGTTTATCACTGCCGTAGCTTCAAACAAAGGAGCCTTTTTTCCAACTAATACTGCCATAGTTCAATTTTTTTTCGTTAAGATTGATTTTTTCAGCGGCAAAGATATGGAATTCCTTTTATTTAGAAGCATTATAATTAAGCTTCCGCCTGTTTTTTGTTGCAGGGAATGATTGCGCCGGGGGGCGGATGATCACATAATGTCGTTGATGTTGAATAAAATTGGCAAGTCGCTTTTGAAATCATAAAGTGTTTCCTTGCGAAGCTGGTAATAATTGCGCCAGTAAGCGCGCAGGGCCTGGTAATAGCCTTTCAGGGCATTGTCGTTGTCGATCTGGGCGTTGTTGAGCTCAAGTACATCGTTCACCTGCCCGATCATGTAGCGTTTTTGCGTTACATCATAGCGTTTTCTTGCAACGGTATCGGCCTTGGCGGCTATCCTGAGCTGGTTTTCCTGCATGTTGAACTGCATCACCTGCAGGAAGATATTTTGTTCAAAGTCTATTTTTTCCTGCTCAATGGCTGTATAAACGAGTTCTTCGTTCGATTCGGCCATTCTGATCCTTCCCCTGGCGCTTCCCCAGTCGAGGATGGGCAGTGTGAAATCGAGCCTGATTTGTTGCTGATCGAGGGGGTTTGCATAAACATCGGGCAGGTTATCGGATGTTTGGGTCAGCCCGAATACGGCGCTCAGGTCGGCGTCGAAGCGGTTGTTCAGTTTAGCCATGTTCACCTGGCTTTGCGCTTCGAGCAAACGCTTTTCAAAATCAAGTGCCGTTGATGAATTAAACTTGGCTTCTTCGATGGCCTTATCGGCCCTGATGGTGAAAAAGTCATCCACCACGGGCGGGATCAGTTCAATGGGCATGTCGTCCTTGATCCTCAGGTATGACCGAAGCCTGAACAGGTTGTTTTCCAGTTCCAGCTCCGACTGCTCAACGGATGCTTCTGCCTTCAGGAAGTTGAGTTCCAGTTGCAGCAGATCGTTCTCGGCGATCTTGCCCAACTGGAATCTTCCCCGGGCGATCCTGAACAGGGTGTCGTAGTTGTTCATGTTCTTCAGTGCGATCTGCATATCGATCTGTGCCTGCAGCAGGCTGAAAAAATAATTCGTAGCCGTAACGGCGATCTGCTCTACATCTTCCAGGTATTTTCTCTTTGCCTGTTCGTATTTAATGGGTTCAATCTCCTTTTCCCACTTGTAGGCATTATACTTGAACAATGGTTGCCGGTAGCGGATGTTGACCGGTGTGGACAGGTAGGAGAGTTTGTTGAGGGAATCGGTAAAGTTGTCGAGGCGCGACAGCCCGCTGTTGAGCGACAGCTCGCCGCCGGTGAAGCCGATTTTCTGGGTGAGTGAGATGCCAAGGTCGGTATTGGCATAGCTTCTTTCGCGGTAAACGATGGAGCCGTCGTTCTGGTTGATCCCTTCAATGGAACGGTTATAATTGGGCAGCATTCCGTTGAGGCGAAGGCCCGGCAGGTATTCTGCCTTGAATGACCTGAACTCCCAGTAGCTTGCCCGGAAGCGGTGTTTGGCGATGAGTGCATCGGGCGATTGCTGGTGGGCGATATAGATCACATCGTCGAGCGAGAGGTAGTTCACGGCCTCATCCTGTGCCTGCGTCAGGCCGGAGGCAAGGATGCAGGCCAGGGCACCCATCAGGCGTTTAATAAAGTAATACTGAATATTTCCTGCCTTTTTTTTAGCTTGATCTTTATTCATAGCGGAGTGATTCAACGGGATTCTGATTGGCTGCTTTCCGTGCCGGCATGTAACCGAACATGATGCCGATGGCAGCGGAAACGCCAAAGGATACAAGAATTGACAAGAGTGATATGATGGTGAGAATGCCGGTGATCTCAGTGATGATCTTGGCAAAGAGTATGCCAAGGACGATACCGAGGAAACCGCCCGTAACACTGATGAGGGTCGCTTCGGTGAGGAATTGCGTAATGATGTCGCGGCGGGTGGCGCCGGTGGCCCGGCGCACGCCGATCTCCCTGATACGTTCCATCACCGAGGCCAGCATGATGTTCATGATGCCGATGCCGCCCACGATGAGGGAAATGCTGGCGATGACCCCCAGCACGATGTTGAATATGTCTTTTGTCTTCTGTTCCTGCTTGAGCAGTAACTCTGGCACGGTGATCTGGTAGTCGGCCACTTCGGAATGCCTCCTGAACAGCATCCGGTTGAGCAGGCTAGTGGTGACGTCGAGGTTCTCACTTTCATCAACCTGTACCACGATCTTGTCGAGCTGGTTTTTGTTGGATTCGTCACTGGCGGAGCTTGAACTGAAAGTGGAACTGATCACGCTGCCCCTGCTGACGATAACCGTGTTGCCGCCGCCCCCGATATTCCTCTGATCGATCACCGAGCGGTCCATGAAACGAAGGAGTACCGTTTGCAGAGGCGCATAGATATTATTGTTATAATCGCTGATCCCCAGGTCTTCGGATGTGCCGGAGGCCATTTTCATGCTTTCCAGTATGCCGATCACCTTGAGCCAGATATTGCCGCATTTGATATATTTTCCGATGGGGTTTTCGGCCGGGAAAAAACGCGATTTGATGGTAGGCCCGATGATGCAGACCGGGTCGCCGTTTTCCAGCTGGATATCACTAAACATCACACCCTCCTGCAGCCTGATGCTGTATACCTGGAAAAAATCGGGCGTAACTCCTTTCAGGGTGGCCTTGCGCCTGATGCCGTCCTTGATGATGTGCGTTTCGTAACTGACTTCAGGACTTACCCTCACAACCGTTGGAATGATCTGCCGGATGCTTTCGGCATCTTTCAGCGTAAGCCCCGGCGAAAACTTTCCTTTCAGGGTTTTCCCGTCTTCATCGCTGTCGTCGGCAGAAGCAGAATTATCAAGAATGGGGGTGATCATGATGTTATTTACGCCAACAAGTTTGATCTGCTCAAGGATCTCCTGCCTGGCGCCGTTCCCGATGGCCATCATCGAGATGACCGCCGCCACGCCGAAGATGATCCCAAGTGCTGTGAGGATCGATCGGAATTTATTGGCCAGCACGGCGTCGAGGGCGATATTCAGGATGTGGTAATATCTTTCCAATGCTGTATAATTGTTTTTCAGTTTAACGGCTCCGGCCGCCGCATATTTCCAGGAACAGCAAAATTAATGAATTATTCCTTCTTTGGATGTTAAAACATCCGCAACGTTTAATCTGCCTTCGCTGGCAATCCAAAAAAACCCGGGAAATCAGGTATGAGGAGCTTCCGCTGCGCGGAAGATTGTCGGTTCGGTGTTGTCAATGGTCAATTTTTATGTTGTTTTCATGCACCTCACCCCCTTTACCCCCAACCCCCTTTTCCCCCTCTTCCCTCGCCTTCGCTCGGGACAGGCTCTCCAGGAGAGGGGGCCAGGGGGTGAGGTGCCAAAAGAAGGTGGAGCTTCCGCTGCGCGGAAGATTGTCGATTCGGTGTTGTCAATGGTCAATTTTTATGTTGTTTTCATGCACCTCACCCCCTTTACCCCCAACCCCCTTTTCCCCCTCTCCTCTGAGGAGAGGGGGCCAGGGGGTGAGGTGCCAAAAGAAGGTGGAGCTTCCGCTGCGCGGAAGATTGTCGGTTCGGTGTTGTCAATGGTCAATTTTTATGTTGTTTTCATGCACCTCACCCCCTTTACCCCCAACCCCCTTTTCCCCCTCTTCCCTCGCCTTCGCTCGGGACAGGCTCTCCAGGAGAGGGGGCCAGGGGGTGAGGTGCCAAAAGAAGGTGGAGCTTCCGCTGCGCGGAAGATTGTCGATTCGGTGTTATCAAATATCGCAGCCCAAACCCGGTTTTTCCCAATCCCTTTCATCCGTAAATCTTTTATAGGGGGAAATTATTGACCCTGATGATCAATATGGTAATGCTCATTTAACAGGAAAAGATATGCTGCTGCCTTATGATGGATGAACAGATCCTGCCTGGCTGATGGCAGGTAGTCGCGTCGGTAGTTTTCGGTCGGAGGCAGGATCACCGCTGTGCCGGCAGGGGTGTAGTTCATGCTGTTGACATAAGCGGGCTCGGTCATTTCCGGCAAATGACTGCCCACAAACCTGAACAGCTTCCTGCCAAGGTATTTGTTCAGCCTCCCGCCGGCTTTCCGGAGCGAACGTTCGTTTTTCCGGAAAATGGATTTAAGGATGATGCCCTGCATCCAGTTCAGTGATCGTGAAAAGGTCTTACGGTCGGCAAAAGGGTTTATTTCATTGAAATCGTCCATGTCCTGCACGGCAATGGGCGTTTCGGGTACCCAGTCGGAAGTGTTTACCACCCTGAAGGCCCACCCGCCCCGGTTAATGTATGAGTAATCGTAAGAGTAGTATAGGTTGCCTGGTTTTGGTGCCCCGCTGTTGTATGTCTTAAAGATGATGTCATCGGGGATCTCCCCGTTCACATCATAATGCAGGTAAGAGTCGAGCAGGAATACAATGCCGGCTCCCTGGCTGTGCCCCATCAGGATAAACTGCTTTACCCCTTTCAGGTAATATTCGTTTATTTTTCCGGTGATGATTGGCAGCATGCTTGCCAGGCCTGTCAGCCAGCCCGCGTGCACGGCTGCACCGGGATGTTCGGCCAGGCGGTAATTCAGGATATGTCCTTTCCGCACCTGTATGCTTCCCGTTGCCGGCACCATGCCTGCATAGAAGTTTCCGATCCAGGATATGGTTTTTGAGGTTGTGCCGCGAACCTCGATGATCCCTGTATGATTGCCGATGAGCCAGAGATCCCAGCGGTTGTCGAGACCGGTGACTTCCGACCGGAAAACGAGCCTTGGCAGCTCACCCGATGGGGCTTTTTTCTCCGGCGTCGCCTGAGGGTCTTTTATCAGCGTGCCCAGCCTCAGCAGCATGGCATATTCATTTGCATCAAAGCCGGGCATCAGCGGCTGTTGGGCCTGAACCAGCCTTGGCACGGGGAGCATGAGCAGAAAAAGCAGCAGGAAGGAGATGTTTGCATTCATGAGCGGCATCGGTTACGGGTTGACAGGCGGATGCTTCGAGAATGCTTCGATCAGCCCGGGCAGGTAAGTCTTGGTTATCAGTATCGAGGTATGTGGACCGGCATCCAGCTCCAGGTGCATGCCGTCCTTTTCCCTGCGTATGATACTGATCTTGTCGAGGTTTACCATAAATGATCTGTGGCAGCGGACAAGCCGGCTGTCCTTTAGCCGGTCTTCAAAAAAGCGCAGCGAATTCCTGACCATGAACTTTTGCGGTTTTTCGCGATGCAGGTAATGGATGGTCACGTAATTGTCGGCGGCTTCCAGGTATAAAAGATCATGCTGTAATACCGACAACCTCAGTTTTCCGTATTCATCATGGAAGTGGATCATTTCGGCCCCTGTTTTCATATGCGGATTATCCGTCGCGGCCAGTTCCTCAAGCCTGATGCTCTTATCCTGCCACGAAAAGTAAAGCCATAAGATGGTGTAGGGGAGGAGCAGCACCAGCGAAGTGTTCTTCAGGCTGATGCTGAAAATGTTCATAAAGTCCCTTTCATCAAACAGGATAAATTCCAGGTAGATGGAATACACGAAGGCCATAACCAATATTTCGGCAAATACCCATAACACGTATCGCCAGTAGTTCAGTTTCCTGAAGCGGCTGTAAAAATACATGGCTATCCGGCTGATGACCACCACCAGCATGCCCGTGAGGATCACAAAACTGGAATAAAGGAACAGCCTGATGCCGCTTATCTCCAGGTATAAATCAACTCCAAAGGGGTCGTAAATATTGATGAATGCCAGTGCAAAGGCGGCCGTGAAGAGGACGGTCCTGACAAGGTTTCCCCTGCGGGTGAGGTAGTCGGGGATATTCCGCTCGTAAAGCTGCATGCCCTGGTATTGATCGCTCAGCATCGTTACTGATAGAACAAAGATAACAAAATCCCGGGCCCGGAATGCTCACTGATTTGTTTTCCTTATTGATTTTTCACCCCTGTATGGCAAATTTCACCCCTGTATTTGCTTTTTCGGCACTTATTTGCTGTGGGCATCCCTTTAATTTGCATTGCGGGATTTGCTGTGCGAATTTTGTAAAAACAATTGCAATTCAAACCATTATGAGTTATACCTGCGACCATCATACGCTTAACAAGGCTTTCAGCCTTGAGGAAGAAGGGAGAAAGATCGGGGGGACGCGGATCGGGTACCGTAACTTTGCTTTCCGTTCAGAGCATACGGGGCACCTGCCGGGCATGCAGGGGCTGCCCGATACGGAGAGAAGGTTTCTGAAGGCCGTGGCCGACAGCCAGGTGGCAGAGAACATATCATTCCGTTACCCGGTATTTTATCCCGAAGGGAGAAAAGAATTTGACAGGGTGATCATTCTGCTGCACGGGCTGAATGAAAAGAGCTGGGACAAATACCTTCCATGGGCAAAATTGCTGGTTGAAAAGACCGGCTATCCGGTCATGCTTTTCCCCATCAGTTTCCATATGAACCGGATACCTCCCGACTGGGCCAGTCACCGGAGCATGGCAGGATTGAGCCGGTACAGGCAGCAGCGTTATCACGGCAGCCTGTCTTCCACTTTTGCCAATGCGGCCCTCAGTGAACGGCTTGACAACATGCCCGAACGCTTTGCCCTGTCGGGTTACCAGAGCGTAATGGATCTGATGGCACTGACTGAGGCACTGAAGGCAGGCAGGCACGCCATGTTCAGCCAAAACACCGTGTCGCACTTTTTTGGATATTCCATCGGTGCCTTTCTTTCTCAGGTGCTGATGATCGCCAACCCGGGCGGGCTTTTCGACCATTCGAGGTTTGTATTGTTTGCCGGCGGTGCGGTTTTCAGCAGGATAAACGGGATCTCCCGTTTTATCATGGACAGGCAGGCTTTTGAGCGCCTGCAGAAATTCTATCTCGACAAAAGCAACTGGAGAAGGAAATCGCTGGCCTCTTACGCCGATGCGGCACAGGTACGCGATGTGGCAAGAGCCTTTATGGCCATGCTGTCGCCGGCTTACTTCCGTGCACTCAGGGAAAAGTCCTTTTCACGTTTCAGGGACCGGGTCCTGGTCATCGCCCTTGAACACGATCATGTTTTTCCTGCCGCCGACATTCTCGACGCTTTCCAGAAAACAGGCGTGGAGGTCAATGTAATCGGGCTTCCATATACATACACCCACGAAACCCCTTTCCCGGTCTTTACAGATGCCGGGCGGTCCGATCTTGTCGATCAAAGCTTCGACAAGGTGCTGACAGAAGCGGCCGACTACCTGCGGGCATATAGTGTTTACGGGTTTTCCTCTTCCCTCTGAAAGGGCGGATGTGTTTTATTACTTCCCCTCCTCCACGATGAGGTAAATGTCCTCGTGTTCGCGTTTCATCAGGTATTGCTCCCGCCCGAACTTGATAAGGGTCAGTGTGTCGGTGGCGAGTTCATAGGCAGCCTGCCGGTCCTTGTCGATCTCCGACAGGTAATATTCCTTTTCCTGCAGCAGGTTGTTGAGGGTGCGGTTCAGCCTGAGCTGTGAAATAAAACTGTTGTTGTCGAAAAACAATATCCACACCCCGAAAACAAATCCGGCGTAGAAGTATTTGTTGTTGATCCTGGAAAATATCTTTCTGATCATTTATTTTTTTCTTGTTACAAAGGTAAGAATGGTCACGGGCATGGTCAAGCCTTCCGGGTGATTGTTATCAGCAATGGATTGTTAATTATATTTTTTGTGCCGTCAGGCAATAATGGTCCCGTCCCGGGTAAAAATCACGCCTGATGTGCCCAAAGCCCGTTTTTTCCAATGCTGATCGGAGTTGTCCGTATGTCACGGGGAGAAAATCAAAGTCGTAGCGTTCCACTTCCCCATCCTCACCGCGGCTGATGCTGACAAACATTTTGCCGGGCTTATTCAGCCCCCTGTTATCCCATGCATAGCATACTTTCGAACACATGCCGCCTTCTGAAATGTGGAAGCTTTGTTCCTGCAGGCTGTTTTCAGCAATGGTCTTTTCCCAGTTCCTGATGTCGAACATGAAATGACCGCCTTGCTGCATTACGTTCCATATTGAACTGACCGAGGCCTGCAGCATTTCGCTTCCCTGCAGGTGCGAAAAGGAGTTTCCGGGGCTCACCACCAGTGTGTATTTCTTTTTTGCCTTGTGCTGCAGCTCTTCCCATGAACTGCGGAAAAACCGGATATTCAGTTTTTCTGCGGCTGCTTTTTGCCTGGCAATGCCGAGCATTTTCTGGCTGATATCGGAGGCATCGACGCGGTAACCCAGACCTGCCATCCAGATTGCATGGTCGCCCGTGCCGCAGGAGCAATCCAGGATGTATGCCTGTTTACCCTGTCTGTTCAGGAGTTCCCGGGCATGAAGCCTGAAGTAGATCTTTCCGTCATCTCCTTCCGCCAGGAGATCATACCATTTCGCGATCCTGTCGTACTGTATTCCGGTGTTTAGCTTTGCCCTGGCGGTCATAATTTGTCCGGCTTAAAGTCCCAGCTCGTCGCTGATGCCCTGCATGGCATGAACGGCAATGCCTGCAAATTCGTCGAGGGGTATCCCGATCATTTCGCATTCGCGGATGGTGTGGCGGTTCACGGAGGCGGCAAAGGCTTTTTCTTTCATCCTTTTAACGACCGACCGGGGTTTGACCGATGCCAGCTTTTTATCGGGATAAACCATGGTGGTGGCGATGATGAGCCCGGTAATGGTTTCGCCTGCTGCCAGGGCATGATGAAACTCTTTGGAACGTTTTATGCCGGTGGCTTCCTCATTGTGAAGCCTGATGGCTTCGATGCTTTCCGGGTCAAGCCCTTCTTTTTCGAGTATGCCGGCACTTTCCAGTGCATGCCTTTTGGGGTCGGCATCGGTGATCTCCACATCAATGTCGTGCAGCAGCCCGGCCAGTCCCCACTGCTCCGGATCCCTTCCCAGCTTCAGGGCCAGTGCCCGCATCACCGCTTCCGAGGCATAACAGTGCCTGCGCATGCGTTCATTTTTGATGTAATGGTTGAGCAGTTCAATGGCTTTTTCTCTTTTCATCATTTCATGGTTTTGTCAATCCGCCTGTCCCGGCCCGCTTGTCATCCGTGCATGTCAAGTCCGTGCAGCATGTATACCATGTGCCTGAGCGATTTGAGTATTTCATCCATATATTCATTCACTGCCTTTACGCTTCCGGGCAGGGTAAACACCAGTGTTTTTCCTGCTGTTCCGGCTAAGCCGCGGCTGAGCAGTGCGTTTGGTTTTTCGGCACCGTATTTCATCCTGATCATTTCCATGATGCCGGGAATTTCTTTGTCAATCATGCTTCTCACCACTTCGGGGGTGATGTCGCGGGGGCCGATGCCGGTGCCGCCGGTTGTAAAGATGAAGTCGGCACCCTGCTCAACGGCATCGAGCAGCAGTGCGCCCAGGGCTTTCGCATCATCGGGGATGATGGTGTTTTCAATCTCGTACAGGTATTTTTCCTGTTCAAAATAATTTTTCAGCAATTCCGTGAGCCGGGGGCCGCTACGGTCTTCGTAGTCTCCTGCCCAGGCCCGGTCGCTCAGGGTGATCACGCGGGCGCTGAAAACTTTCGGGATGTATTCAAGACGGTCGCCGGCCTTCAGGTCGCCGGGGCTCAGCACCCTGCAGAAGATGCCTTCCTTTGGCATTACGCAGTTGCCAACTTCTCGGTAGATGGCACATTGCTCACCGTGGCATTTTTTCCCGATCTGGGTCACTTCCAGTTCAACATCGCCGCAATAAAAGCGGTCGAGCGGGGCGGCTTTGTAAAGTAACATCCCGCGGGTGGTAATGTTTTCGGCGAATTCGCCCCAGGCGATCTCCCTTCCCGCCAGCTTTGAAAACTTCCCGATGCTCTCGGCGGCCAGCATGCTCACCTGCCGGTGCCATTTCCCGGCATGTGCATCACCGGCCACACCCTCATCGTTCAAATGGATCTCGCTTACCGGTTTCTTGATGGTTCCCTTTTCGGCAGACACATTAACGGAGAGGATTTCAATATTTTTTGTTTTAATATTCATAAGTCTGTTTTATAATTGCTCAATGCTCCCTATATTTGCTATTCCGGTATCTTTTTTGCCGGTTCAACCAATGCAAAATTAACTAAAACTCTTAATCATGGAAGAAACCAACACCGATCAGGTTCATTTGATCAAAGAAGTGAGCACGCCTGTTTTCCAGGCGCGCGGATGGATGAAATTCATCGGCATACTGATGATCATTGTCGGGGTATTGTATGCCCTTACCCTTGTGGGCATCATCATTGCCTGGCTGCCCATCTGGATGGGGGTGGTGCTATACCAGGCCGGGTCTTCAACGGAACAGGCCTATTTCAGCGGCGACAAATTCAGCCTGATCAAGTCGCTCAGCCAGTTAAAGCTGTATTTCACCATCATGGGCATCATGACCCTGATCGGGATTGTTTTTTCGATGATCGCCGTGATCGCCGTGCTGGCCGGAGGCTTTGCACTGGGTGAATTCTTGCGTTAGGCGGGCACCGGCCATCCGGCATTATTTATAGCAGAATCTTCTGATTATGCCGTAGGCGTCGCCGATGCCGAGCTCGCCGGCCTTGCCCAGGTCGTTGCAGCCTTGTTCGGGCTGCCCCAGGTAAATGTATGTGAGCCCGCGGTTGAACCATGCTTCGGCCATGGTCGGCTCGAGTTCCAGTGCCTGTGTGTAATCGATAATGGCGCTGTTGTAATCGCGCAGCCGGCAACGGATATTGGCCCTGTTGAACCAGGCATAGGAAAATGCAGGCATGAGCTCGATCACGCTGTTGTAGTCTTTCATCACTGTGTTGAAATCAGGTTCCCTGACAACCGCCTGCTCTTTCGGGGTGGAAGCCTTTTCCCATGTGATGGTCACCTTGTCGGTGTATATGCTCTCATTGTATTTGTATTCTTCCAGCTCATACCTTACATTGGCCCTGTTAAAATAGGCATAGGCAAAGCGGGGCGACAGGCTGATGGCTTTCCCGTATGCATCCAGGGAGGTATTGTAGTTTCCTGCCATGCCGTTGACCACGCCTTCAAGGAAATGCCCCATGTGGTTTGCCGGCCACCGGTCGGTGAGGCTGTCGGCCGTAGCGGCACCCTCGCCGGGTGTGCCGGGCCTTTTGCCGGGAACAGCGCTCATAAGGGCAAAACCGTAATCATCATCCCCGCCGACGATCAACCCGGATAGTTTCCTGATGCTTTGCCGGCTGCGTTTCATCCTGACGAAATCATCATCCATCTTAACATATTGAACCGTAAAATTTGGTTGCAGGGCGATGCCTTCATAAGCCCGGTTGATCTCACCGGCCATGTTGCCAACGTTAAAGTCCGATTCCAGGGCGATCAGCTTCCTGAAGTAGTTCGAATCGGCATAGACTTTCATCAGCGCCTCGGTGGAGGTGTCACCGTCGTTGAGCAGGTTGATGATCGCAAAGGCTTTGTCATGATCGCGCCTGGCGCCTTCCTGGTCGCCTGCCATCTGCCTTGAATAGGAACGTTGCAGGTATGCGCCGGCAAAGTCGGGGAATAATTCAATGCACCTGGAGTAGTCGGCCACGGCTTCTTCGTATTGCCCGAGTTCCTGGTAGATATAGGCCCTCCCGTACCAGGCGTAAATATTGTTCGGGTTGATGCCGATCACCATGTCGTAATCCCTCAGTGAGCCCTGGTAATCTTTCATGCCGGCTTTCAGCCAGGCCCGGTTATAATAGGTCAGCGCATTATAGGGGTTTTCATTCACCACCCGGTCGAAATCCCTGATGGCGCCAGTGGTATCGCCGGTGCTGATCCGCGTCAGGCCCCGGTGAAAAATGGCCAGGCTGTTCCCGGGGTCGAGGTTGAGCAGTTGTTCGAAATCGGCAAGAGCCGGTTCATATTCTTCCATCTGGTAATAGATCTGCCCCCTTTTAAGGTAGGCATCGGTATTGAAATAATCGAGCATCAGCGCCTTGTTGCAGTCTTCGATGGCCTGTTCGTTATCATCGAGTGAACTACGGGCAATGGCCCGGTAAAGGTATGCCCTGGGGATATTCCTGTTGTATTTGATGGCCTGGTTCAGGTCTTCGATGGCCCGGTTGTAGTTGCGCATGTTGATGAGCGTCAGGCCACGGTCCAGGTATATGTCGGGGTTGAAGGGGTCGATGCTGAGGGCTTTCTCGAAGTCTTCAAGGGCACTGGCATAATTGTACATCTGTGCACGGGCGATCGCCCTGTAATGGTATGCATGCGAGTATAGGGGATGTATGGTTGCAGCCATGCCCAGGTCCAGCTCTGCCCCCTGGTAGTCGCCCAGGTACAGCTTGGCGATCCCTCTCAGGAAATACGGCTCGAAGAGTTCGGGCTTGTAGGTGATCACGATATTGAACTTCTGAATGGAAGCAGCGTAGTTTCCCTGGCTAAGCTCAAACCGCCCGCCCTGCATGAAATGTGCAATGTTTACCTGGGCCCCGGCAGGCGTGGATAACAGGAGCCAAACTCCCGTGAGGAATAATATTCCCGCTTTTCTCATCATCATTCCAAACGTAATCGGTCAGGATTTTGTTTTCTCCACGAGCCTGATATTACCGGTCAGCATGTTTTTGTCTACGGCCTTGCACATGTCGTAAATGGTCAGCAGGGCTACATGGACTGCTGTGAGGGCTTCCATTTCCACGCCGGTGGGGCCGGTACAGGCTGCCTCGGCGGTCACCATCACGCCTCCTTCGCCGGGGGTGGCGCTTACGCTGATATTTGTGAGCTGCAGTGGATGGCAGAGTGGTATCAGTTCACTGGTCTTTTTTGCTGCCTGTATGCCGGCAATCTCCGCTACGCTGAGAACATCGCCCTTTTTAAGCTGGTTTTCGCGGATGAGTCCGAGGGTGGCCGGGGAAAGGCTGATATGCCCTTCGGCACGGGCATATCTTTTCACGGGGGGCTTGTCGCCCACATCCACCATTTTGGCCTTGCCTTTCTGGTTGGTATGCGTTAGTTTTTTCATACGGATGATGGCTGTATTTGGGTTGTGTTGATCCTTGCTTAATGTGCTTCAGCCCCCGATATTATAAAAGTTGCCGTGATGGCTGCTCAGCCCGCATGCGGGTTTGTTTTCAAGGGCCGATTTCAGGGCCTTTTCGGGGCCCAGTTCACGGACGCTGTACCCGATATCGCTGAAAAGGCAGGGTTTTACCATGCCGTCGGAAGTCAGGCGCAGCCTGTTACAGGTGGCACAATGGCCGCCCGAGCCTCCGATCACCTGCCCAAAGAGGCCTTCATGCAGATTCATCAGGGGGATGAAGCGGGCTTCCAGCCCCTTCTGAAGGGCAAACTCCTTCACCATCATGGCATCGGGCTCCATGATGCTGCTGCTGATCACGCAATTGATCTTTACGGGTGTGAGCCCGGCTTCGATGGCGGCGTCGATGCCGGCAAGCACATCCACGAGCTCACCCGTGCGGGTGATCGAACGGTATCTTTCAGGGTCGAGGGTGTCGAGGCTGATGTTCACCCTGTGCAGGCCGGCTTTCTTCAGCTTGTCTGCAAAACGGGGGAGCAAAATGCCGTTGGTCGTCATGCCCAGGTCGCGGATGCCGGGGATGCCGGCGATCATCCTGATCAGTTCTGTAAGGTTCTTTCTGACCAGCGGTTCGCCGCCGGTAATCCTGACCTTGTCAACGCCCATGTTAACGGCGCATGCCACCACGCGGGTGATCTCGTCATACGTCAGTATGTCGCGATGCGATTTCATTTCGATGCCATGCTCCGGCATGCAATAGGTGCAACGCAGGTTGCAGCGGTCGGTCACCGACACGCGCAGGTAATGGATCCGTCGGTTATATCTGTCGTACATCGGTCAGGGCTCCTTCTTCAAGGCTGCTGGTGCCATTGGGTATTTTGATGAAGCCGTCGGCCCGGCTCAGCGAAACAAGGTGCCCCGAACCATGGTATTCAATCGGGTATACCTTTCCCCCGTCAATGCTCACGGGAATGAATGAGTCGCGTTGCGACTTTCTCCTTGAATATCGCACACCCATCGGCAGGCTGATGGTTTTTATGGCCGGATCACTGCCCATCGACAGGCGCAGGTAAGGTTTTACGAGCATGTCGAAGGTGTTGAAGGCAGAAACGGGGTTTCCGGGCAGGCCAAAGATCCTCTTTTTCCCGATCCTGCCGAAGAGCGTCGGCTTGCCGGGTTGCACGGCCAGTGTCCGGAACAGGACTTCCACCCCCATTTTTTCAAATACAAGGGGGATGAAATCAAATTTGCCCATGGAGATGCCGCCGGTGAGGATGATCAGGTCGTGCTTATCTAATGCTTGTTGCAGGAGTTCGGAGGTGGCCTGCTCTTCATCGGGGGCAATACCCATGTAGGCGGGCAATGCTCCGCATTTTTTTACCTGGGCAATGAGCTGGTATGCATTGCTGTTGCGGATCTTCGATAGCCCGGGCTGCTCATGGGGTTCTACGATCTCGTTGCCCGTTGAGATGATCGCTGCCGAAGGCCTGACGGCAAGAAGCGGCGAGGCATAACCCGTTGCGGCAAGAATGGCCAGGTGCTGCGGCTCGAGAAAAGTGCCTTTTTTCAGGAGAATGTCGCCGCGGGCAACGTCTTCTGACCGGAAAGAAATATTTGTTTTTCCCGGGTTACCGGTGAATATAATCCTGTTATCGATATCGGTACGGGTATCTTCAACCTTGATCACGCAGTCGGCACCCCGCGGCACGGGTGCGCCGGTCATGATCTCAGCACAGGTTCCGCGACTGATCTCACGTTCGGGAGCCTTGCCCGCGGGGATGGTTTCGATAAGGGTAAGCGGCTGACCCAGGTCGGCCATGCGGCAGGCATATCCGTCCATGGCAGATTTGTCGAAAGGCGGCATGTCAACATCCGATATCACATCTTCGGCCAGCACACGGTGCAGGGCGTCGAGAATGCCGGCACGTTCGGCCGGTATGGGCTCAACGGATTCCATCACCATACGATAAGCTTCTTCAATGCGGATCATGATGCCTGTTTTACCGGCAAAATTAAGGAAAAAGGCTTCCGCTGCGCGGAAGATTGTCGATTCGGTGTTGTCAATTTTCAATTTTTCATTGTTTTCATGCACCTCACCCCCTTAACCCCCCGCCCCTCCTTATGCTTCCGCTGCGCGGATGATTGTCCATTCGGCATTGCTCATTGTTCATTGTCCATTTCCCCGCCCCCTTTTCCCCCTCTTCCCTCGCCTTCGCTCGGGACAGGCTATCCAGGAGAGGGGGCCAGGGGGTGTTTCCGCTGCGCGGATGATTGTCCATTCGGCATTGCTCATTGTTCATTGTCCATTTCCCCGCCCCCTTTTCCCCCTCTTCCCTCGCCTTCGCTCGGGACAGGCTATCCAGGAGAGGGGGCCAGGGGGT
>Ga0334898_1000207_pt1 | contig 110039 bp, 71 predicted proteins | sample GraSluR3_MG_10_FD_207228 | JGI IMG/M metagenome (GOLD analysis project Ga0334898, IMG submission 207228) | Sludge microbial communities from methane-producing bioreactor in Wageningen University, Netherlands - Granular Sludge_3_08-R3 | ecosystem: Engineered > Bioreactor > Anaerobic >... | reverse complement strand
TCCAAATTCTTGTTTGATATTGGGATACTGCTTTTCGATGTAGTGGCGAAGATATTCTTCTTCGCTTTCTTCTTCTAGCCCTGGCCATATGGGTAGCCACTGATGAGATTCAACAGTTTCTACGTAGGATGCAGGGGGAGCAGGTACTCCGCCAAAACCATCGACATCAGGTTCTTTGATGGATAAATATACTTTTTCTCCATCTTCTAAATTGCTATTGAGCTTAGCTCGGATAGTAGTAGTTTGTTCTACTTTGAAATCTTTATCAATTTCGATTTCTAAATCAAGCGTGCCAGGCATGACAATAACATCAATGCATTTTGCATCGCCAGATTGACCCATGCCAATCATTCGAAGTGGCTGGTTAAACAGCCAATAGTCGGCATCAGAAACTGTGGAGTTACAGTTGTAGATTTCTCCGCCAAAGTGTTGCTCAGAGAGACGTACATCGCCTGCATCTACAACAGAATTGTCGCTAAAATAGATGGGTTCTCCATAGTCATAGTCTTCGGTGTGTTCGGAAACGCCATCGTTAAAATATTTTATAGTTTCGGGCATTTGGTCTAGCATGAGCCCGACATCTAAATCGCCTTCTGTGACATGTGTACGTGCTTCGTAGGTTACAATTTGACCATCATCAGAAGAGATGGTAACAGGTGTTAATCGCATATCACCTACAGTAATTTCAGTAGTACTAGGTGGGTTTTCTGGGTCGTCAAAGTAGGCTTTTCGATAAATTGCTTCGCCACATCCAAAAATGCCTGCATCATCGGGGGGAGTGCCTTTTCTGGGTCCTACATTGTAAAAATAAACGTCTTGTCCAAAGTCTGCCAAACCTCTACCAAAATCAAAAGCATAGTTTCCGTCAATACTGCCAAGGAACATTTCTCCAATGCGACCTTGTATGTAATCATCGGATAAATTTTGTGGTATGCAGGCATCTTGGGGATAATCAGCCCCAAGGTTATTGTCAAAACCATTGTCAGCAAATATCTCAATGCCGGCATATTGTCTGTGTTGCAGACTAATATTGTTAAATGTAGTGGCAGGGACTAAGCAAGACCTTCCATCGGGGTCTAGTACTGTAGATTTTTGTATTCTCTGGGACTGAGGCTTTGTATCGCCTGTAGGAGAAAATATTCTTGCCGCTGTAATGGATGGATTTACGCCCATCCATGCATCGGTTTCTACAGATATATCGTAGCGGTTTTGCCCGTTGCAGTTTGCCTCTAAAACAGGAGAGAAAACGATAAGGTCACCGGCAAAAATGCCTCCATTGAGCAAACCTTTGTCGTCCCGATTGCCGTTTACATTGGTCATTCGCCAATCTTCTTCTTGTACTTGGGCAAGAGGGTTGCCGTTAATTTTTAAGTAAATAAACTGCGAATTGTTATACCCTTGCCCTGGTTTAGCAAAAGTATGCCATTCTTCACCATTTTCGATAACGGGGTTGCCGTTGTCGCGGAATGGTACTAGCGTCATACCGATATCTTTATCGTTATCTGCAACGATAGTATTTGGAGGATAGGTAAAGGACTCACCGTTTACATAAACAGAAATTGCATTTAACCTAGTATCTCCAGCATGTACAGTATTTCGAAGCTCGAGCTCGGTAAGGGGATCTTCGGTACGGGCTGTCAAACGATAAATGGTCTCTCCGAGGGTATAATATTCGTCGGAAACGATTTGATCGGTATGCCATTCTTCGTCTTCGTCGGCAACATCATCGCCATTGGTGTTAAAACGTTCGAGAGGTAGCGTAAGGTCCCAGTCGTTGGATTCAACGATGCCGGGCGAAATTGACCCGTCTGGTAGTTGTGCTCTGTATGCTGGATAATCTACCATATCGACCCAACCGATACGCCAACCTTTTTCAGTGACCAATCGGTCGTAGAAATAAATTTCGGTTCGATACTCAGGGTCTTTTGGGTTTAATATATAAGGTCCCTGGGTATTGGACACAGGATCAATTTGTGCTTTGGGATTGTTTTCACAGCGACCAGCAATGTAAGCAGGATGATAGGGATCGGAATATATATCGTAGTTACAGTCGTGGAAATTCCCATCGGGGTCAAGCCACATTTTTCCGGCAGAATCTATAACTCCGTACCACTTATGCTTAGGTTGTGACTCTCCGCCATCGGCTTGAATTTGCAAATACATTTCAAACCAATAAACGGGAGAACCCGGCATAGAAACTTCACGCCGTCCCCAGGAAGAACCTCGTTCGTATTCCCAAGGGAAAAACCGACCGTTAGGGATTGCTATACCCGGTTGTGCCGGATCCGGATCAATTGGTTCACCGTCTGCTTCATAACCTACCGGATGGAGAGCTTTGGCTATGAAGGTATGAAAATCATTCTTGTGGGATTGATCTCCAAAAACAACGGTGGGAAAGCTTGCATTAAAAGGAATAATGCCAAGCAATAAAACGAGAGAAATGAAAATACTAAATAACTTTCTCATCATACCCACTCCTTTATCCGATCGCTAGCGTTATACCAGCTTAACAACACAAAAAGAGTCACTTTTCGACCAATTACATACTCTTGCATTGCTCATATTTTCATAATCTAGAACACCAAGATGCACTGCATCTTCTGTGGTTTCAGAAAATACAGCAAAACTATTACGATCTTCAACACAAAAACTATACTGTGTTGAGTTACCGTTTACATCATATAAAGAAACAACTATTGTATTTTTACCATAGTTAAATGGAATATTCAACTTCCATGAACGATTGCTCACTTCGGCATGAATCCCTTCTACTGCAATACCTGCAGCGGAAGACAGGGAACCTGTTAAAATCAGGTTCCCTTCTTCAACTATTCCTTGATCAATGGTAGCAATTAGATTGTTTTCATTTTCTAAAAGGATCGATGTTGACATTTCTGATTCTACAAAAATATCTGTCTTTCCTGGAATCATACCTGTTCTTTCGGCCATAATTGTAATCAAACCTTCTCTTGCAGGGGTAAAGGTGATTTCACATATTCCATTGGCATCGGTTTTTGTGGTTTCACTTACACCAGCACCTGTTAAACGGATTGTTACAGCTTGTTCTGGCTTTTTAGAGCCTGCATCAAAACTTCTAATTTGGATATGAACAGATTTGCCAACAACAAGAGAGGACATTGCAAGAACTTCAACGCCTAAACCATTGGCAACATCGAAACGTCCGTAATCAGATATTCCGACATCGTGCATTTCGTATTCGCCATATCCGCCATTGGGAAGAATGTATCGGATATATCCAAGAGATCGACCAGCACCAGCAGGGGTGCAGGATATGACAGTCTCAGGAATATCATCTTCTTGAATACTCATTCTGCCGGTAACTTTACGTTCATCTCCGATGCTATCTGCTACTCCATAACCTGATAGAGTAACCAAGCCACCTTCTTTGATGGGCAGATCTCGCGAATCGGCCTGCAGAGCTTGGATAATGAAATTGTTTTCGACGCCGAAAACAAGGTCGTAATATCTAGGATCTAAAAGATCTTTACCCAGGGGTTCTCTGGTTTCTGCATTCAGGAATATAAACTCAGGACCTTTAATGAGTGTGAAGGTGTCTGGGTGTGAATCCCAATCAAGCCTAAACATCGCATATCGATCGTGGCTATGTCTGCTTGCAAAACGCATTCCGCCCCAGCGGAATCGGCGGTAAACGTTATTGGGTCCGAATATATCGAAATCGGGATATCCTGCAACATCGGCCCAGGATGGATTAGTAGTCAACCTGTTCTTCCCTACAAAAGCCCCAAAATAACTTTCTGTAAGTCCCATATCGTTTGCATAGTACAAGAAAGATGCTTTTCCATCTTGATCCAAACTAATGGAATCGTTGAACGTAAGAAGGCCATCGTCATCGATATCGGGGAAGCAGTATCCACCATAGTACATACTGTTGTAAATATTACCAAGTCCCCATCCAGAAAATTGAGCATTTTCTGGGGGTATATCAAACAATGGTGATGTGTCATATCGTCCTTCATTGTCCAAAACGGAACCAGTGTTGTACAAATAGGCATCTGGTGCCAATGTTGTAGAGGATCTAAAGCCAGCAACTTTCATACGTTCTCGGTTCATAACATCAATAGATCCATTCTGATTTTTATCAATTCCAAGAAGATTGTAGTATCTTGGCATAGCGGCAAAACGGTAGCGGAAATTACGCAGGAATGTATTTGTAACTGTAATACGTGCATCGTCCGTGCCTTCACAAATATTAGCCCCAGCAGTTCCTTTTAGAACTTCGCCTTGGGCGTCAAATACTTGCAGACCCACCCTATATACTCTGTTGTCCATAGCAGTCATAACAAAATCGGGGCTACCAGGCACATAATATTCTGTATCTGTAGGATCTTCAAGATTGGTGAAGTTGTATACAATGGCGGGAAGCTTTACGTTTACAACTGTTTGGCCATAGTGCCGACGATCGGGAGAATAGACATATACAGGGAAAGAACCAGAATCATTGGCACAGAAGTTGTAAAATTTATAAGTACCCTCATGGGTCAGAGAGAAATCAATTTCTACAGGACTAAATGGCGTCATAGATGACAAATAAATAGATTCATTGTCATACAAAGAACCGTCATTGTTGTGTAGATCGGTCCGTAGCCAGTAATATCTAGGGATAGAAGCATCTTGACCAAAATACTCTTTATTGTCGGGGTGAGGATCCTGGAAGAGCACATTGCGAATGTTTCGATCCAATACTTTGGTCTGGTTCTTGCTATCTGGGACACCATGGGATAGATCAATTGGCTCGCCTGTGTCATCTAGAATAGTAAAGGTAAGAGGTTTGTCAGGATTTACTAGCTCAGGGGTTACTCCGGCGGTTATGGGATCAGGTCCAAAGGAAATAATCAAATCGTTGTGAGGAACTGGTTCGATTCGGGTCATACCGGCTAGATAAACTTCGTGAGAATACTCGTTGGGAGCAAAAGGCTTCCAAAGAGGAGTATAGCCACGGTCGGTATTGTCATCGCCATATTTGTAAGCATTAATGTAAATGGGGACAATTTCATATTTACTAATAACATGATCGGGTTTCTTATCAAATTCACCCGACGCATCTGGTATTCCACCAAAATCATATCCAATGGTCTCGATTTGAGCTCCATTCTTTTTGCTTAAAGAAAGGTTGTAAATTCCATCTTGTTTGTGGAATGTTCGTCCATCAATAATACCAGTTGTCCAAGTATTAGAAGCCATATCATAGGTTCCCAATACTTCGGTTTCATAGTCTTCAAAAGAAATCTTTCCATCTAGGTTGATATCCATTTTGTCAGGATATTGTACACCTTGTTGGAACCAATCGGAAGATCTTGGAGGATTGGCTAACTGTCCGTCGCCCATTCCGTAGATTTCTTGCGTGTACTTATCAATAACACCACGGTCTTGCCATGCAACCAGAAGAGCATTGTTACAATACTCAGTATCTTGCTCAGGAATAGAGGATTCGGTAAGGGTTAACTCAAGTTCATGATCCTCTTCAATTTCCAGTTCTTTGGGTGCATCACTAATGGTGATACCGTGAACTGGTATGTTGTTCATAGGTGGATCGGTACAGCAGTTTCGGTAACTAACTTCGGTTCCATCTCCGAGCATAACAGTAATATTGATTTCGCCATGACCGATGGGAATCAATTCATCAATTAAAAATACTGGATTGTAAAACCAGTGGGCTGCATTTTGGAAAGGATTGGCACACAAATAATTAGAAGGCCAACCATACCGACCAGCTCCCCAATAAAGCCATTCTTGGTTTACTTTTAACCAAGGGTTAATTTCGTTATCTGGAATGTTTATGGCATCCCATGGTGCACTTGGGTTTGTTACACGGGAAAAATCGTGATGTCCCGTTGGAATAGTGAATCCGGTAAAGGTATCACTTCTCGTTCCGAAAGCTCCACCAAGCATTTCATATTTGAAGTAATTGCCATAATCAATGACAAGTTTTTGGCTAAAATCGTAATCCAATGGTACATTTTGGTACTTATTGAATTCATATTTTGGGTTGAGCCGGAATACATACTGATCGCTTGCTCCGCCTCCACCTCTCATATGATCTTCCATGAAGGTCCGTGGAAAGGCAAAAGGACCTTCTATAGTCATCCGCAGAATTCGCTGATTCGCTGGATAAGCAAAGAAAGATACATGGTCGTAAGGATTGGTAGTTTTGAGATAGAAAGCCATTCCATAGTCGGTTAAAGGCATAAACTCGGTACCTAACTTGGAGTATTTGTCTTTCCATATCGCAGGATAGGCGTTCCAGTTACTTCCATAGGCATTGTCGCGTTGTAGAATTTTGGCTTCTACGCGGCCTGCATTGGATTGACCCCCCGGATAAGCTCGCAGATCTCTATTTAAATTTTCAAGGATAGGATCGTACCTTGCAGCTATTTGAGGGGAAGGTGGAGGCATAGGAGATATGGCCTCTTCTCCTAAGGTGTAGGATACCTTCGAATTCTGCAGTGCGTGATCTAATATGGTTAAATCGGTTACGTTCATATTTGGGTTGGGTCTGGATACTTTCACTTCCACACTGCCAACATAATCAATTCCCATACCCGTGTCCATCATAAATGATGGGGGATGTTCTTTGACAGAGTTGTAGTCAAAAATTGCCGTATTCAGATACAAACGAATATTGACAGGAGTAGAAGGATCTTGTGGCCAGGTAGCAATGATACAATCTCCGCCGTCATCAAATACATTTTGGATGCGGACAGGTTTCTTGCTTGGTTGAATTAACACGGGTACGCCCCATGTGGATATGGATCCCCATGTTTGGGGTGGGTTGAAACAACCATTGCTAGGATAAACCCAGTGTTGATCGACGTTACCACCATTAAAAATGCCGTAGGCATCGTTGATGGTCCATTCACCGAGCCGAGGGAAATTGGGGTTATCAATACCGGGGATATCACAAATTGTGTCCCCAATGGAACAGTCGCGGTCAATTAAGCCAAGGGTGGGTCGTGAATTGGGCATCGGCAATGGAGTATGGTGGTTTTGACAAGGAGCTCCTACACAACCTTGATCGCTTCGTTCGTAAGAAGGTTGATGTTGTATTGAATACAACACATCACATGAATCAAGGGCACCGACAACTTGCCCAATATTGAGCGGTTCGTACCATCTCCAATAGTCGTAGCTGCCGTCGTCACGGACTTGTACAATATAGCGTTGCCCGGCACTACCGATAGTAGTAAACATCCCCTGGATGCCACCACCGTCAATATTGTAGTTTCCAATAATGGGGCCTGGTACCACTTGCGTTCCAGGAGGAACGGGAGCTTCAATGGGAAGGTCAAACCATATCCGGTGGGCAGAATAATCAATGCGTACGATACGTCTATATTGAGGGAAACCTGGCGATGTTGTTGCAGGTATATATACTTGATCGCCAACTTCAAACAGATCTTCCATTCCCGCCTGTAAGGTTAAGAAAAAGGCGCCATAAGGGGCAGTAGGAATTTGGGGTTGCCAGTTCGTTGTGATAGCAAAATCAATGGTACTTTGCACGCCGCTAGAAATTACATCTATGGTTTTTCTTGCAGTTGCCATTGCCATCCCTTGTGGGTCATTGACGTCTTGTTTATCGTCATGGGCTAGTAGTTTTAATTTAAGCATTGGTTGGCGTTCATCTAGAGGATTTATACACTCTTTATCAGGAATAAGATCGATATCGGATGGTGTAACCTGCAGACGTTCTAAGCCAAAACAATCGTAGACATCATTCAAATTTTCAGGAACTAGCGCACTGCTTTCTAAATCATCATCAAATTGTTGAGTAGGGGGATACACAAAATATTTCGTTTTTTGGTAAATACCCCATGGTTTGTTCCAATATTCTGTTTTTGTCCATTTGGAAGCCCATACCGTAGGATCGGAATAATTGTCTTGTTGATGATAGGTGTATTTAGAATCTTTGGGGGCTATTTTTCGACCACCAATATCTTTGTAGGCTCGTACCTCAACCCAATCAGGAATGCCGTTTTCTCGGCATGTGCCTCGGTAGGGGGTATACTCAAAAGTAGCCGTTGGGTTGTCTTTTGTTAGTACGCGATAGTCGACATATGGTTTCCATTCATCATATCGTGGGTAGTTTCCACCATATATTGTAGGTTGATTAAAGGGCCTGACTTGCATGATCCACTTGTCGGCAGCATAATCGTCAATTCTGGGGGGGTAAGGCCATGTATTGGGATTTGGATTAATAACGCCCGAACCGGGGAAACCGTCAACGTAGGCCATGTTTTTCAAGCCATTGAAGGGAGATGCTAGACCTGAACCATCCAAAGCCAATCCAACCACGGGAGAGTCTAGTACCCAAGTTCTCTTGTGTACGTGGTTGACACGGTTTTGATCTTTTTGCCAATACCCTGGCCAGCCAGTAGCTGGTGGCGGGGGAATATCTTTTAAAAAGTTAAAAATGATCGTCCCATCAGAGAAAATGGTTGCTTGGGCATCAATTAAATAATACCGATACCCATCATTTGCTTGGTAGGAACCGCTGTCGTTTGTATACGGCATGGTAGCTCCGTCAATGGTTCGGTAACGAGTTTGAGCTCTCCAACGGAAGGTTACAGAATCGGAAGATTCGGAAATATAAATATCTTCTTTGTCGTGGTTAATAATAGGTAATCCGGCAAATGAGGGGTTGGTTGTAATATTCATTGGATGTCCAGGGGGTAATATGGAAAGATCGTCTCCATACACCATAAGCCTGACATCCTGATCGTTCAAACCTAGAGGCATCGAATAAGAGGTAGAAAAATTCAAGAATCCTTTTTCCGATACGTATACACGGTTGTAATAACGGCCAGCTACAGGAAACTGGAACGGCAATTCATATAGCCAAGAGCCCGAATTAGAGCCTCCGTCTCCATACCAGTGCATGGGCTTCCCCTTTACATCATAGTCGATGGCAGGGTACTCATGATCAACCACATTTTGGTTGTACCTGAATACGTTAAACTCGTTTGCTTCTGGTTCTTGAATAGTAACATACACTTTTTCGTCTTCAGCGGGAGGTGGATTGACAGAAACTTTTATGGTAGAAGTTCGTTCTACTTTTAATTCGTCACCCACTACTTCTACGTCGAGTCCAATGTCGCCAGGTAGCACAACGCTATCCATGCAACGAAGGTCTCCGTTTTGTCCCATGGTGATCATATTAAGATGCGTTTGCATGAAGAAAGCATCGCCAGATTCTACTTTGCTTCCACATTCGTATACTGTGCCTTCGATATTAATCTCGTTGTAGCGGGTATCACCGGGATCTACAATGAAGTTTTCGTTGGCATCGTAATAGATCTTTGTAAGAATGGGGTCGTAATCAAAAGGATTTTGGGGTTGTTCAATATAACGATGGTAGTTGGGAATGTAAAATTTATAATACTGAGGAGTATCTGGTTGATGGAATGGATCCAACGAAAGCCCAACGTCGGCATCGCCTTCTATTACATGTGTATTTCTTCTGTAATTAATAGAAGTGTTTCCTTTTGTAATGGTTACATCTGTAAAACGTAAGTCTCCAGGAATTACTACATCGTTGTCAATTCGCTCTGGATCTGTTAAATAATAAATGCTTTCACCGCATCCATAGAGGGGTTCATAACCAGGAGGAGGGGAGATGATAGTATCGTGAAAACGATAATTGTCGGGTATTCGATCTAACCTGCGCCCGACGTCAAGCACTCCCTTGTAATTCTCAGCTCCAATATATTCTTCACAAGTTCTACTTTGTACGTAGTTGTCGCTCAAATCTTGGGGAGTTAGGTAGTCCTTTGGCAATGCATAATTAAGACTGTTGTCAATGCCGTTGTCAGAAAATATTTCAATGCCGACATACTGTCGGTACTGGAATTGAATATTGTGGAAGGTAGTACCTGGTAAAAGATGATATCGGTCTTTGTCAAGACCTGGGTCTAAAACGGTATTCTTTTGAATACGCTGCGTTTCACCTCGAATATCACCATTAAACGAGTAAAGCCTTGCGGAAGTATAGGAGGGGTTGTTTCCCATATATACATCGGAAAGAACAGAAATATCGTAATGATCGGTGTGACATCCGCCTTCCATAACTTCTAACATAACCAACGCATCGCCTGCAGAAATACCGCAGCCTAAGTATGAATACAGTCGTACGCTTGTTGCGTACTTTCTTGTATTGACATTTGTGAGTCGAATACAGTTGGGTACAACGGATAATTCGTTAAGGATAGGGTTGTTTCTTGGTTCTACTAAAGGCATCGTGGGCAATCTATAAATCCATTCATTGGGGTCGTATTGTAAATTGGGGATTTTGTTGTCGACGTGCATTTCATTGTGATTGAAAGAAATCATATCCACGCCTTCGTCCCAGTCCCCCGAGCGTACTGTAGTGCCAGCAGCATAGTTTTTAATTACGATTTCGTGTGCAATGACTCTCTTTGTTGTTACAGGAGTGAGTCGTAAATCGCCAGCTTCCACTGTTGAGGATGGCAAAGGTCCGGTATAGAACCACTCAATGGGAGTCGATTTCTTATATATAAACTCATGAGGACGTTTTTCCATTGGGTCGTCTGACATTTTTCCAGGAGTATACTGTCCGTCTTCTACCAATTCGACGTGGAATTCATCGAACAAAAGGCTGGACTGATTCTCGTAATTTCGTTGGTAGAAAGGCACTAGAGGAAGCCCATAATCCCAATCTCCAGCAGGATCGCCACTTTCATCTTCAATACTTGTGTCGTATCGGACCAAACCTGTAGCTTCTAAACCATTTGGCAAAGGAGCTCCAGCAAATGGATAGTCGATTAAATCTGCCCATCCTAATTGCCAAAGGCGGTCGGTAGCATTGGAATCCTCGTCTTTTTTGTAATCCCAGAAATATACATTCTCGATAAAATCAGCACGGTTTCGGTTAAATACAAAAGGTCCTTTTGTATTATTCTCTGCTGAGTTATCGACCAAACCTCTTGGATTGGTATCGCAAGAACTCGGTATGTAATTGGCATTTAAAGGGAATTCTTCAAAAGGATACCGAGCAACAGAGGGATCTGCTGTAGGATCATATCGGGAATCGTTGAAATAGCCATCTGGGTCAAACCACATCTGACCTGAATCATCGAACACAAAATAGAAAGGACGAGTTTCTGTTGATACTGGTCCACTTGCCACTATATCAAGATAAACCTGTCCATAGAAAACAGGATTTACTTGATCGTTTTGGCTATCGCATGGATTGGGCATCCCTGTTTGATTGTCAACAGACTTTGTAGCATTGGGCATGTAGTATCCTTTTCGACCCCAAACAATTTGTCCGGGTCTTTGCCAAGGAAAGGACACTCCGTCATCCAATGCTTCTCCTTCCCAGTCGAAACCAACTGCATGTAGCTTTGCTACTACATGCACAGCTGGTTTGATGTTGTCATCAGCAGCTTTGACTGCAACCGGAGAATAAAAGGTCGCAGGAATCATCCCAAAAAGGAACATAATACTAATAGCGACAGATAAGAGCTTCTTCATAGTCGACTCTCCTTTTCCAATTGGCCTGATAAAACCAGAGTCACTTCGCATTGTTTTCATCCTATACCAAAAATTCAATAGTAATCAGCTGAATTCTTTGATTCCATTCGACAGTAGCATCAAAGACTTCCGACACAAAATGGATAGGAATACATACATGACCATTATTCATAACAGGAGGTGCTTCTAATGTTAGCACGTTCCCATTTACAACAGCTTTTCTAGAATCAATTGCCATTTCGATGCGAATATCATCACGCATTAATGCAATTCCCTTGGTTTCGGCATTCCAAGAAAATTCTAACCCGAATACAGCAGCTATAAATTTCAAATCAAGATACGTACGGCCGTCACGAACAAAGGGGGATTGTTGCATTTTCACAGGAGACCCGTCTACCTGAGCTGTTGGGTCGCCGATGTAACATTCCACTTTACGAGCTCGATATATGTACACATCATATTGTTGTTTTGTACTATTGCCAAGTTCGTCTTGAGCATGTATTTGGATGGTATTGTTTCCTGTTACGACGGGTACAGTTGCCGTCCAATTGAAGCCTTCTATAGTCGCTTTGATGTCGTTAACGGTAATTTGTGTAGCCATAGTATCAATTTTACCAGAGAGAGCAATGGAGGATACGTCCACCCATTTTTCCTCTTCCATATTTTGATCGAGTAGTATAGAAGGGCCACTTGTTTTTAATTCTACACAAATGACTTTTCTTGTGATTCGATTTCGGACGTCTTCTGCTTCTACGATAATTGTATTCATGCCTTCAGCTAAGTAAACGATGTGCCTGAAAGAAAGGTCATCTTCAATGTCAACTTTCGTTTTGTTGATGGAGAGCACTCGAATATCTTCTGCAACAGTGCCATTAATCTCATATCGTTTTTCATTTGTACGTTCCTTCATAGAATTGAACATAACTGGGTCGGATCGTCCCGTAGAAGTCCCGATGTCTATAGCAGTTGAACCGGATATATAATCGGTCTTTTCTGCTACCAGAGAAATGGCTTTGTCAGCATTCGGTTTTACAGTAACATAGGCAATGCCATTGTCGTCTGTTTTGGCAGATGCTTTTATGCCAGGTCCTGTAATAGTTACGGTAACACCTTGAACAGATTTCTCTGTACCAATTTCAGATATCACAAGTTTCAATTCTGTTTCTTGATTGACCTCTATAGCACCACTAAGGGAGGCAACTTCAATATGCAAGCCTTTTGCTACGTCAAATTGTGCAAGATTCATGAGCTGGTAGGTCTTACGTAGATATTTAATAGCACCATATGGAGCTTCTGTGCGTTGAAGATCCATTCTTGTATTTTTAACATCCAGGTCTAAGCTAATAGTTTCTAGACCTGTTCCTGTTGGGGTAATCATCATTAAGGCTTCAGCGGGAGAACCAGGTTTCGTACCGGTTGGGTTCACTCGCGAAGTAACGCGATATTCAGCCTTGTTACCAGTTAAAATCATCATGATCTGGTCATCCAGTGGAAGATCTCGTTTGTCGGCAGGATAAAACTTGAAGGCCAGATGGTTTGGTTTTCCATACACTAAATCGTATGCATCTGGGTCAAGCATTGATTTTCCAATAGGTGCCTCGTCGTCTGACTTATACACTTCAACTTGCGGTGCTCGAAGCTTCACAACACTTGATGGCATTGCGTCCCAGTCTAAACGATAAGAATAGTCTTTTGGACTCCAGTATGCACGACGTTGGTAACGATAACTTACATAAGTAACTTGTTTGCCGTAGCGAGTGGTGAAATGGTTTGGAGAAGAAGGCTCAAAGCCAGCGGAACTACCCACAACGTCTCCGAAGCTGGATATAGACCACATATTCTTTCCAACCAAACCTCCAACTTCACATACATCATCGCCAAAAACATAGAATTCAGTTTCTCCATCTTGGTTCAGGTTCAATGAGTCGGTGTTTGAAATGTTCAAATACTGCATGGAACGATTGTCATCGCCTCGCTGATCGAAATTGGCGAACATCATACCAAGATTGCCAGGGGTATAGTAGGGACGATTGTAGATACAACCATTCCCCCATCCTTCTGTTTTAGACAGGGCTAAGTTGGCATCGGAGAATGGAATGATGCCAAAAGTTCCGTTGTCATATTTTACATTTTCAGTGGCATAATAAACACGACCCTGGGTTGCGTTGTATCCTGTATATCCATAAGAAGTAGAATAGTAAACCACATAGCGCATATCTTTTGTACGTTCAATCTCTCGATTTTCTGGATCCAATATTCCGTTACCATTTTTATCTACACCAAAATGGATATCGAAATGTTGGTCGTAGTTGGTAGCACCAAAGACATATCTGGAATAGGTTCCGTTATAAACGGAGTATGTTCTATAGGTTGGCATACCCGTTCCATAAAAATGCCAGTACCAAGGCTGAACAGCTCGATAGAAGTTTTGGGGGGTTGTGGCAAAAGGAGTAAATCTGGCAACTTCAGAGGCCGATCCGCCACAAACAGAGATATTTTCGCCTACCCCTTTGATGGGCCTGCCTTGTGCATCTTTTACAAATACACGGATTTTATAAATCTTGTTGTCGCCAGCTGTTAGGACAAAATCAGGGTTTCCAGGAATATCAAAAGAGGTTTTTGAGGGGTCGTCGTAGTTTGTTACTTTGTAGGAAACATTTGGAAGTTCTACATTGACTTTTACTTTGCCCATTTTTCGTCTATCAATGGAGTAAATATACACATCAAAGTCTCCAGCATCGTTTGCGACGAATCCTTTGAATACATAACGACCATCTTTGGAATTGGACATATCAAAATGAATGGGTTCAAAGCGCCCTGCATCACTGGAATAAGCATTTGTATTTCCAATAAGGGAACCATCGTCATTGTGTAGATCGGTTCGCGTCCAATAATATTGTGGCAATGGATCGGGATGAGGATCCTTAATGAGTTGATTCCATACGGCTAACCGAACAGCACCTGGATCGATATCAAGGTTGTCGTCGGTATGTTCTGCTTTTAACTTATCTTCTGCATGTTGCAGAAGGTCTACGGGGTTTCCTGCTTCGTCTGTTACCTGGAAGGTAAGAGGCTCGGAAGGATCTTGTAGCTCTGGCTGTACACCAGCGGTTAAGGGTTCTGGTAAAGCAGCAACGGTCCATACATTTTGAGAAAGGACATCAATTTGAGTCTGGCCCGTTAAATAGACTTCGTGGGAATACTGAGGGAATTCGGATGCAAGGTTGTACAATGGTGTAAAACCGCGGTCGTTGTTGTCGTCACCATATTTGTACGCTGTGATGATGATAGGCAATACCTCATCGTCACCTACAACGCCATCAGGAGGACTATATGAATTTTTCGGACGAAGGTTTACCCCGCCAAAATCCATACCGACTAAATCAATCTGGCTTCCATTGCGATCGGTAAATTCCATGTGGTATTTGCCGTTTCCGCGCTGGAACGTTCGTGCATCGATCAGTCCAGAAGACCATGTGTTGGTTGCTAAGTCGTAGCTACCCACAATTTCTGTTTCGTAGTCTTGATAGGATACTTTTCCGTTGCGGTTAATATCATCGGCTGGTAAATACTGCGTGCCTAGTTCAATGAAGTCGGAAGAGCGTGGAGGATTGGTAACCCACCCATCGCCAGCACCAATAATTTTACCAGTGTTGCGATTGATCACGCCGCGGTCTTGCCATGCAACAACTACTGCATCGTTACAAGGTATTGTTGCATCTGGATCGCGCTTCTTGTCGTATTCACTTAGTGTAAAATCTAGTGTATTGTCGGCATCTACTAGGAAGCTTTCAGGATTTTCAATATTAATAGAAAGAGCTTGCACATCAATGCCATCGGTAATATTTTCCTGGCAGCAGTCTTGATAAATCTTTTTCACGCCATTGGCGGTTTCCACTTCGATAGAGATATTGCCATAATCGACAGGAATCAATTCGTCAAAGGCGAACATAAAGCAGCCTGTATTGTAATAATCGTTAGGTACAGTTTGGAAGGAAGTAGGACCATAACCAACAGAAGGAGAATAGAAAGACCAAGCTGTATAGTATTGGGCATTTGTTGTAAACCAGTACTGATACTGACCATTTTCAGAAGTATTGTCTTTGGGGGCATCGCCTTCGTAAAATCCACCTGTCTGATTAAGAGCAGGAGGATAAGTATAAGGATCAGCTTCTCCATAATAGAGAAGGTGAGTATATCTAGCTACCTTGTTTTTGTCTTTATAGGAAGTGTAAACTGGCATGGAGGTACCGGGATTGGTAACTCTGTTAACTCGTTGTCCTTCCGTTTCCCACATACCAGAGGAGGAAGAATCGACCACGATTTCTCCGGACATATCGTAGGTAATGGGTACATTTTCCACACCTTCGTATTTGTAAGAAGTATCAAGCTTCTTATCAGCGGGGCTGTAGTACTTAGGTGTCATAAATGGCCCTTTAACGGTGATACGAGACAATAACATTGAAGGATGGATCATAGGATCAAATGTATAGTGATTTTTTTGTGCATCGCGCAAAACAAAATAGAGACCATAGTCGGACAATGGGAAAAATTCTGTACCCAACTTTTTGTACATATCAAACAAAGCAGGGTATGCATTCCAGCCATGTCCTTTTACTTTGATAGATGAGTCGACGGCAACAGCTCTTCCTGTATGAGTTTGACCCCCCGGGTAGGAGCGGAAATGAGTATAATCAAATAAAACAGGGTTGTAATCTGCTTTGATTTGAGGAGTTGGAGGAGGCATTGTGCTAATGGCGCGGTCGCCATCAGTATAGTTGACTTTGGATTGCTGCAATGCATGATCAACAACCTGCATTTCTGCAAAGTTGACCTGCGGGTCGGCAGGTAGAACTTTCATATCGTAGTAGCCTAAATAATCGATTCCAGGCCCTTCGTCATAAACAAAATTGGGAGGATGAGGAACGGTAGAATTAAAATCATATATATTGTGCGTGGAATAAAGCCTAATCTTTAAGGCAGTGTCGGCATTTTTGGGATTGGCAACACCTAAGCCAAGCCCCCCAGCAAAATCGTGTTCGGGGCTCATTATTACGACGGGTATACCATACGTAACAATGGCAGATGGAGCATAGGCTGTACTCGGATAATAGTATGGAATGTTCGCACAAGGGTCACCTGCTGGTAAAGAACCCTGGCCAGCGTCTCCAAAAAATCCGTAACGGTCGTTACGTGTTACATCGCCAAAAGGTGGCAATCCATCGCCGTCGGTGGGATTACAAGTAAACTGACCAACGGAGTTGTCCATGTCGCGAAGGCTTTGTGCTGGCATTCGCCAAGGATCGGGAACATGATAATTGCCATACACGCCGCCGCCAACGGGATCCCATTGACCACCCATAGGAATGGAGGAGGCACGTATGGTATAAAGGAAATCGTGTTGGTCTAGAGCTCCAAACACTTGACCTGGAAGGTCTCCTTCAAACCAGCGCCAAAATTCGTAGCTTCCATCGGTGTTGACTTGCACTATATAGCGCTGCCATTTTTGTCCGTAACCGCTAAGCGCTGTAAAGAAATAATCGATACCAGCACCATGAGCGTTGTAATTCATGATCATTGGTCTGCCATAGGTGCCTTTTTCTTTTTGACCGCGTAGGTCGACACCATAATCGTATTCGCCAAGATAATTTGGATCGCCACCATCACCGGCAAACCAGGTGTGGGACATCATTTGTATATTGGCGGGATCGTTTACATCGTTGGGGTTGTCGGCATCAAATACATAGTATTGGATGGCAGGCTGGCGAGAAGAAACCAAATCGATACATTTCTTTAGAGGTTGTATCACCATGTCTTCGGGTGCGATATCTACAAAATGTTCATCGTAGCAATCGTATACATTTCGAAGACTCAAAAAGTTCTTCCCATATTGATTCTCGATATCGCCTGGCATGGTATTCACGGGCACTGGAGGATCAATCATGAAGGGTACTTTTCGATAGTTTTCTTGCCATTCTTTTTTGTTAAATAGAGATCGAATCCAGAAAGGATCCTTGTAGTTGGTAGCAAAACTACCGGAATAGTCGGTATCCCATGGGGTAATGGCAGCAACGCCACCAAGGTCGGCATATGCTTTTATTTGAAGCTGATTGAAAAGGCTGGTGCCAGCATAAAATCCATCCATGCCGTGGAAGCCATCGTTACAGGAACCACGGTAAGGAGTATACTGGAATTCAAACACAGGATTGTCTTTGTCTATATAGCCAAACTCTGTAAATACTTTTTCGTTGTAAAGGTCTTCGTCGGGTGGTTCTGGCGGGCCCCAAATTATCGTTTTGCCATTGAGCCAATCGGCAGAGCGCATAGGGGTAGCCCCGCCATAGCTCCAGGGAGCCACTTGGGCAACTTGTGCATAGTAGTCAGATACCCCAATGATGGGGATATAAGGCACGGTTTCATAAGAACAGCCGACGTTTGGATCGGTAACCATTTCAGAGCTTTCAACGTCAAAATCGTTGAAAAATTTACCATCTCGAATAACGTCGCCATTGCGAAGGTACATGGTGTTAGGTACATTGATACCGGCCTGCCCTTGGTTGCGATCGGAATAGTTAAAAATTATATTGCCACCGCGGGTGAGGACTAATTCAAACTCGGAAGTCCACCTGGCAACGTTGGCACGTTGAGTAGGGGTTGTATAATCGCCATAAGAACGCATATCATAATTATATTGACTATTACGAGCTTTAAAGGGATTTGTCATTACACGCCAAACAACGCGCAAGCTTTCATCGGTTTTTCGGTAATACACACCGTAGCCTGGGATGGTTCTATAATAGTAAGGGTAGTAGCGTCCTTGGACTGGCACATGCCATTGTCCTCCCATGGGGATAATCCAGGTATTTTTTAGCATCATTAAATCCCACGGATAGTAGCAAGTCATATAGGTATAAGTTGATCCATCATACGTTCGCCAATAACCAAATGGAGTTGTTGAGCCACCATATTGGGAGGAATTGCTATACGGATAGGGTCGACCACCATAGGCGTAGCCATAGGCTTGCATATAGTCGTATCGGTGTTCATAGGGATAGTAGTTCTCCCTAGAATTGGGATACCCACGGTACAATGCAATCATACCATCTTCGGCAATATAGGTGCGATCATAGACACTACCATTGATTTCTAAACCATCGTTTCCAGCACCCCAAAGAAGTTGGTAGAAATATCTATTGTTTCCGTAATAGTTGTATGCAGTAGAAGGCATTAAATTCCTCATGTCTTCGGTGATACCAATGTATCCATTTTCGTCGAGAATCACATCGTACAGTTTTTTCAGTTCGTCGGATTCTTTATTTTTTGGCTTGGGTTCTCGAACAGAAACCCATACTTTTTGACCGTCTTTTAGGGCAGACATATTGTTTAAGGACAAACGAACCGTAGAGGTTTGCTCTACCTTTAAAGGCCGATCAATATCAACGTTAAGGGATAGTTCGCCAGGACGCACAATAATGTCAAAGAAGCGGCTATTTCCGTTTTGACCCATGCGCACCATGTGGTTGATGTGAGTGGTGTAAAAGTATTCCACACTATTTTCAATTTTGGATCCACATTCAAAATGGAGGCCCGATATTTCACATTCGGTTAAGCGTGTGTCGCCTTCGTCAACAAGGAAATTGTTGTTGGCATCTTCGTAAATGGTTTCTCCATATTGAAATTCTTCATCGTATACCCACACTTTGGCACTGTCTGCGGTTTCTAACTCATTGAGACGAGCTTCGTCATAAAATTTGTATTTGTAAACTTGTTCTGTTACTAAAGATCCGGTTTCTGGATCGGTATATGTTACTTCTTCCCAAAAATCAAATAAGGCTAGGTCGATATCGGCATCACCTGGCATTACAGTAGTACCAACGTAATAGTCAATAAAGTTTCCGTTGCGCTCTACAGTAACAGGTGTATGACGAATATCGCCCTCTTGCACGGTATAGTAGGTGGCATAATCGGGGTCGCGAGGATCGGGGGGAAGCTGTTTTTCTGCTTTTTCATAGATCGATTCGCCACAACCAAAACCATTGAGAGGATTGAATGAAGTATCGTGATAGAGCATATATTCGGGAAATGAGGTTAGTTGTCTGCCTGCATCTGGGATACCGGTAATGCCGTTAGATGCGCCAAGGTATTCTTCACAGACACGTCCTTGTTTGTATTCGTCGCTTAATGAATTTAACAAGGTAGCATCGGAAGAAAGGTTTTTACCAAGGTTGTTGTCATGGCCATTGTCACGGAAAATTTCGACACCGATATAGCTTCGGTAATCAATTTGAACGTCGTGAAATGTGCAAGCAGGAACTTGAAATTGATCTCCGGTTGGATCAAGTACGGTATTCTTTTGGATTCTACTTGCCATGGGGGCAAATTCTCCGTTGGGAGAACGAAGAACGGCTGTAGTTGTAGAAGGGTTTGAGCCAAGCCAGATGTTGGTTTCAACCGATACATCGTATTTTGTACCGGAACATCCATTGGCTTCTAACACTTCCATTAATACTAGAATATCTTTGTCGGCAAAAATTTCAGAATATGTAAATTCCAAAGACTTTGCTGTATAGTTGCCTGTTACAAAAATATTGGTAAGTCTGGTATCCCCCGCCTTAACAACGCGATGATCACCTTGTACGCGATAAATATATTCCCCAGGATTGTAAGATCCATCGGGGATTTTGTTATCGAGAAAGCGAACATCGTGTCCCACAAAGTTGCGGAAAGAAACAAGTTCCAAACCAATATCTTTAGCTCCTGTTTTTACAGGAAAGGTTTCGGAAACGCCATAGCTAAAACTTTCATTTCCAACAAGCACGGAAGTAGGAGTGAGTCGATAATCACCTTCTTCTACTTGTGCGTTATCGGGAGGAGTTGGCGTAATAATAGGATCGTATACTTTTCGATAAATAAATTCATCGGAATCGTAGGTACCATTTGCATTGGCGTCATGATAATAGATGGCATCATCGGGAGTAAGAGGAAATGGATTGGCTGTGAGAGTATAAGAATTGGGTTCTACAGGTACGCCTTGATAGGGGTTCCATGTCCAATTTGTCAATGGATTGACTTCCCAATCTCCAGATTTAACAATACCGTCTGCTACGGTGTCATTGTCGTTTAGACCACCTTCGCGAATATATTCGGGACGGTTGATCCATCCAATTTGCCACACTCGGTTGGTTCCCGGTTTCAGTGCCATATCGCGATCCCAGAAAAAAATGCGAGGACGGTAATCGGGGTGAGTTGGATCAATGACATATGGCCCTTGTGTGTTGTTGGAACGAACAGGATCAATGCGAGCCATTGGGTTGGATGCATTGGAACCTGGTACATATCGTGAGCTTTGAGGATCTGCTTTTGCTTGGTATCGTGGATCATTAAAGGATCCATCTGGATCAAACCAAAGCTGACCACCATCATCTAGTACGATGTACCATTTCTCTTTTTCTTGAGAAAGACCGCCTTCGGGATGTATGGTGAGATAGAATTCTGCCCAATACTTGGGAAATGAATTGGCAGGGCCAAATTCTTCCACTTTTTCAGGGTTTCCAAATAAATCTTCTGCTCTGGGAGTATAAGGCATGAGATAGGTATTATCCTCATCTTGTGGAGAATAACGACCCCAATAATTTGTTCCTTTACGTTCCCATTGGAAACTTCGAGAATCTACCTCTCCAGCAATTCTTTCGTATGCAAAGGGAGTATCTACAGTACCTAATCGAACCCCACTTGCATTCGAATGTGCTGGGTACATATCCAGAAAAGCCATTGTTGCAGGCGTATTCATAGATGCACCAGATACCTTTGTAACACCCATATTAAGAGAGTTTAAGGGTACCATTCCACAAAGGAATAAAGCAATAACCAAAATAGACAATAACTTTCTCATAGCGCTCTCTCCTTTACTCAAGGAAGATTTCTACCTTTTAAAACAATGATCGTGCTCACAAATTTACTACAATTTTTCCTTTTTTTTTCTAAATGTCAAGAAATCCAGGCTCAATATCCTTCTTTTAAAAAACTGCATGGTTTCTAAGGAACAGGAATTCTCACAACATTTGAAAAACACATTCGATCCTTCCAATATAATTCTGCTCGGTTCCACAAAAATCTTTTTTTCTTTTTCTCTATGGTAGGAATCGAAACAAAAAAATGTTTTGGTGGATAGTCTTTATTTGTTGCTTTTGCAGTCCCTACCAGATATAATCCGTGTCCTACGCGAGAAACCAGTATCATTCCATTCACAAAGCCTGCCGTAGAAATACCTGTGTAGATAGATTGTGGAGAAAATTCTTTGGGAAGTTGTATGATGTGTAGGATGGTTCCGCGCATCGCATCTAGTACATAAATTTTCCCTTTTACCGTCGAGTATAGAACATAAGATGCATTTTTTGTATCGACCACAATTGGTTTTTCAACTATATAATCTTCCATTAAGCTTAATCGCCATCGAATCATACCGGTGCGAATGTCAACGCATACACCTCGGGTATAGTCGGACCAATACGAGAAGTGTATGTTTCCTTTTTGCAAAATAGCTGGGCTTGTCGATCGATAACAATATTTTTTACACCATAGCTTTCGCACTTTCCAAACAATGTCTCCATTTTTAGGATTTTTACAGATCATATCGTCTTCAAATGATTGTAACCACAAAAGAGTACCGTCCATAGAAATGGTGGTAGAGTCAGACTGAGAGTACCCAAAAGAAGAAAGAACTTCCCCATTGCATGCATCAAGAATATCTTTTCCACAAAACACAACGGGTCTATCCTCTAAAAAATTGGTACAAAATGTCCATGCATCTGCTTTCTTTTTATACCGTAAGCTACCGTCCTTTTTATTCAAAGCGATTAGATACCCTGTATCGGATACAAAAATAAAAAAAGATTCTTCTTCGTAGTTACAAGAAAAAAGGGATGAGCCAGTCGACTTCATATCAGTAGCCTCCCATAGAACAGAAACCTGTTGATTGTGCGGAGAAAATTCCAGATACACAGCTTCTCTTTCAGAAATAGCAAAAATGTTCCAGTTTCCTTTTTGGTTCCGTTCAAGGATGGGCTGCGTATAACAATACCCAATAGAAATTGGGATTGTATACCGTGCTTTTTTTTCAGCATCAAAAAATACTATATTTCCTTTCGGGTCGGTTTGCATAAGAAGCCATTGTTCCAGGCGCGGATCCCAAAAACATCCTGGGATAGGAATAGGCCTTGTTTCGTCATACAAATGAACATCTTGGGGCAAGAAGGTTATATCGCTGTCTAAAGGTAGCGCATCAGCTTCTCGATAACAACTTTCTCCGGTTGTAAAAGAAGGGGCTGTATTGCTCACCACAGTTGAAAGATAAGTTTGCATGGTCAAAGCAGAATTTTCCATGTGAGGAGTTGGATTGCCAAACCGAAACAATCCTTCTCCTGGTATAACTGCCCACATCATTTGTTCACTTAATGCAAAACACGTTCCGATGGAGTTTTCTTGTAAAGGACTTCGAATAGAGGACAAGCTGCGGGGATAAGAACTAGCAATTTTAGCATCGGTGGATGAAAGTGAAAAGAATTCTCGTCGTTCGTTTGTAAATAAAAATTGGTTTACACTGCCTTGGCGGTATCCACAAAAACCATAAATTTCTTTGCCTGGAATAGGGATTGCTTTTTGTGCTTTTTTTTCGCCTAGCTGGCCCGAAACAAAAACAATTTTATTTTCATCAGAAGCATGCTTTGTAACAACAAAATATTGCCAATCTTGAGGAAGAAACATGACATTTGTTTTCGGTTCTCCTGGAATTTCTTCTGAAAGCAGTGTTTTTCCATCGGATGGGTGTAGAAAAAGAAGTTTTTTCTTGGACGTAGCCAATCCAATATAGGGGGTGCCATTCCACGATACACACGTTACATTATAGGGTATTTGCCCATCCACTTGTTTTTGCCATTTCTCTTTCGTGGCAAGATGAACTCCTACAATACTACCGTTGTAAAAGGGGAATATCACAACAAAGGTATGGTTTGCCATCACCGAGATAGGGCTCAATGCCTTCGCAAAATGAGTTTGATCTTGCCATACTATTGTTTTCGAAAATACTTCTTGAATGATTGCTTTCTTGGATGTGCAAAACGCAACATAAGGAGTATCTTGCCAAGTAAATGTATGCAGCGCGGAAACAATTGCAGCATCTGTATAAAGAGTCTGCACTATTTTGCCATTTTCTGCTGCTATGAAAAAAATTTTCTTATGCGTAGTAGCTGCAACAATATAAACGTCTCCTTTGTATCGAAAAGAAGACATCCCTTCTACAATGCGTTCTCCGGGGGCTATTATAAAATCCCATACCTTTTGACCGCTACAAGCATCCAAACAAACAATTCCTTCGTTTAGCGTAGAGAAAACAACAATTCTTTTCTGGTCAACCTCTTGTATGATGGGATTTTGTTGCGTGACATCACAAGGATATATGTAGCTTGGAGTTGTTTGTAAATGTGCGGTAATGTCTTCTCGAACGCAGTTTCCAATATTGTAATCAATGGTCATTCCAATCTGCTCCCAAAGATGACTTTTGGAAGGAGGAAAAGACCATTCTAAACCATCTACACTGTCGTATTCTTCTACACTTGGAAAGCCATCGTAATACGTGTTTCCAATCCAATACTTTGAGGGCAATGTATAAATGCCTTCAAGAATGGACCTTGGAGGTATTTTATCTCGCAATGATACCGTGGAAGAAATGGGAGCAATCTTATTTTTAGTAGGGTGTAGATAAAAATGAACCTGGCTCTTCTTTTCAAGGGTTGCTTCTTTGTGCAAAGAAAAATCACCAGATGCAAAATGGGTTGGAATTGAAAACGAATACATTGAACATATCGCCACAATCAATAAAAGAATTTGCCACTTTCTGTTTGTTCTATTCATTCCTTATTTTTACCATTTTCACTACTTTTTGTAAAAACATGTAAGAAAAACGTAAAAAAAACCAAAAAAACATGAAAAAATGTACTTTTTTACTTGCATTCTTATAAGAATCTTGTAATAATGGGTAAAAACCAACATAAGGAGGGTTAAATTATGACCAAGACTGAATTGATTAAACAAGTTGCTAAAAAATCTGACATGAGCCAGAAAGACACTGACGTTGTACTCAAAAACTTCTTTGAAGTAGTAAAAGACACAGTGAAGAGTGGCGAAAAAGTTGCTGTTATTGGATTTGGTAATTTTGAAGCACGCAAAAGAGCTTCCCGTACTGGTGTAAATCCAAAAACTCGCAAAAAAATGACCATTCCGGCAAAAGTTGTCCCCGTATTCAGACCTGGCAAAGCTTTCAAAGAAGCCGTAGCCAAAAAGTAATCTAGCAAAAGCAACAAAAAAAGCTCCGGTCTTTCAAAGCCGGAGCTTTTTTTTATGGCTTCTTATGAACACATTCACTCCAAAACATTTATTCTTTGCATCAGTAGCATTGCTCTTTTTTGTTTTTAGCTTTTCTTCTTGCCAAATTCCATCTCTCCAAACCTCTGATTCATCGATTAGTGTAGGATACTGCATCGACGTTTTGGGGTACGAAAACGCTTCTTACAATCGTCCTATTCTCAACAGTCTAGAAAGTTTGGAGAATGAGAAAAAAATAAAGCTTACTGCTTACCAGGGGACTACAAAAGACAATTACAAAGATGCCATTGCACTATTGGCAAAAAAACATTCCATTGTATTTTGCACACCCCTTATGCAGGAGGAGTGTTTACAGAGTTCTTTGCTCTATCCATCTACCCATTTTGTTGTTGTAGATGCTGTTCCGTTTCAACCAGAGAATATGGTTTTTCCAGAAACAAAAAATGTAACGTACTTATTTTTTAGCCATGAAGATGTCGCTGAAATTGCTGGCTTTATTGCCGCTCATATAGACCAAAAAAAACCTTCTGCAGTCTATTTCCCTGGCTCTCGTATATCTCCTTTAAAAAACCGGGTATACAATCGATATGTACAAGGTTTTCGTCATGCCTTTCCTTCCTCCCAAAACCCTCTCATATGCTTCACACAAGAGGACTATGTTTCGGGAAACATGAAAACATTGATGGAACGTTATGAGGTTGGTAGTATCTTTTATTTTCCCGATCAGTATTATGCATCTCTAGTTGATGAAGCGTCGGTTTTGTCTGACGAAATATCTCATTCTTGTTGGAGCTTGTTTCTTTTAGGCGAAGAGCAGGCATCTCATCCATTTTTGGGGGGGATTGTTCGCAAGAATTATGCCAATGCCATCGCATTGGTTGTTGACCAATATGAGAAGCATGGGCAGTTAGATTCAGTTATCGAGTGTACGAGAAGTGAAAATGCGTTTCTTTTTAGTCCTGGATTATATTCTTTCTCAGATTCCTCATTGGAAGCAATCAATCAATTTTTAAATCAAACAGAATGATTTCCACTAGATGTTGGAAAGAAGATGTTGCTATCCAATACCGAAAACGAGTTGGATGTTTCAGATATTCCAGAATCAAATCACTTAGATTCCCTATGGGTACCACAATAGACTTGTCTTGAAAGCGAGAATCTCGTGCAAGACTTTGCAATACAAAGGCTGTTTTGTCAGAAGGTTCTACTCTTCCTTCAATATCAGAAAAATAGGTTGCCACAATCAAATCGCTGAGATCTATCTCCAGAGCACATGATAGCGTAGATAGGGCGAGTTGCAATCGAAATGCTGCCGGTTCATAGGGTAGCGGTCCTATGGAATCAAGTGTGAGAAACCAATCAAAAGAGTTGATGCTGTGGTTTGATAGAATAGAAGATGAATCAAACCACTGCTTTACAATGGTCCATTCTTTTTCGATGGAATAGGGATAGGGTGAATCACAAAACAACTGCCCACTCCCTTCCTTTTTTTTCATCGTTAATGATTGTATTTTTGATCCTGTTGTGGAGCTTACTGTCATTATTCTGCCTCCTGGAAACGTGGCTGCTTTTGCCCGAGTCCAAGTAGGTTTGGAGGGAAATGTGACAGTATCGTTCATAGAGGAGGGCTTAATAATACTTTCAGCAACGAGAGATGAAAGATTGGTAGGAAAATGTTTTGGTAACTCTACAGTAAACATTTCATAATCGGCATCTTCAAGGTATTTCGAATGGCCAGTTTGTTGAAACATTTCATACAACAATACCGCTCTCTTGAACGAAAACAACGGGTGAGAAGGATCTGCATTTTGATCGATTATAGACAGTGCTTTTGGAATTTTGTGCTGCTTTTGCAAGATAGTGGATACTAGTAAAAGCAGTTCTTGATCTGGCTTTGTATCTTTCAAAGCTTGGAGGGCCAATTCTTTGGATTCTTCAAGGGCTTCTGGGAACTCATAAAAAACACTTTTTTTAAACGCTTCAAAGGCCAATACCTTTAGCATATAGGGTGGAAGATTCGAAGTCTTCATCTCTTGCACAAATGCTACTAGTTCTTCTTCCATATCTGCATAAAAGAGTGATTCAAAAATTCTTTTTTTGACGCTAGACACTTCCTCCCATGTCAGATTCTGAAATGCAATTTTCTGATAATACAGCACCGCTTGTGCATATTGCTTTTGGTCAAACAGTACGTCCCCCATGGCTTTGTTCAGTGCATCAAGTGTCGGATTTTCTTGCAAGCGATTTCGAATCTCCATTTCAGCTGCCTTGGAATCGAGCGATGCTAAAAATGCTATCTTCTGTATTGCATACTCATCTTCTGGGGATAACTTGCGAAGCTCTTGATACGATGCCAAAATGAAATCTTTTAAAACGACGGAATGGGTATCCTGCATTTCTTTGTTTGGATTCTTTTTATGATTGTTTTTAAATCGCTCTTGTGCATCGTCGATGCAGGAAAGATAAAAAGCCTTTGATACCCGATTTTTTCTTTCTAAAAATTGATTCCACAAATAGGCAGCACACCCAAAATCTTTAAACTCTTCGCTGACTGTTTGAATGTATTGGATAAACAACTGCTCAAATTGTTCTGCTGCGTAGGGCAAACAACTCTCCAGTGCTTTTTGTAAAGAGGAAAGATAGCACTGATGTAGTGCACGAGAAACAGCTTGTTCAAAAAAAACTTGCGAATGGATTTCGCTTTTCATTGCATCAAGAAGAAGAGTATTAAATTCTACCTGTGCTGTGGGAATATCTTCAAGAAATGACAATTGAAGTATATAGGCATCGGCATTTTGTGACTCTATATCTTTTATCATTTGAAAGTAAGGGAGATACTTTTGGTAGTCAAGATGAGTAATTGTATCCGTTGTCAACCGAATAGCTTTCAAATAAATTAAGTATACAGTTGGGTCTTCAAGATGATCCAATGTGGGTTCTAAGATTTGTACAATAGCTTCATAGTTGTTGGCTTCTAAAAAAATATCAATGGTTGTATATAAAAGATCTTCTTGCTGAGGAAACAAAGAAAGCCCTTTTTTCAATAGCTGGATTGCGCGGGAAGATTCAAGTTGATCCATATAAAATCTGGACAACATGACATATTCTTCAGGGGAGGTTAGGGGATACTCACGAATCTGGCTTGCAATATCTTCCTGTTTTTCTTGCAATTCCCTGCTACTTGGTTGTTTTTGGTACCCTTGAAGTAGCAGGAGTAACAAGTCTAAATCGGGAGTGGAGGATTTCAATAAGGTTTCGGCAATAGCATTAAAAGAATGCCAATCTGTTTCTGTCTCTAGGTAACACTCCAGCAGTTTTTTTTGAAGGGGGTTGGAAGATGTTTTGACAGAACCTGGGGGTTGGACCTCTGCAAGTTCTTCGGAACTTGCAGAGGTTGTATCCATAGCAATCTTGTTATTCGGTAGGTTTTTCTTCAATCCAAACTCTTTTAATCATAACAGGGTCTACAGGAGCATCATTAGGTCCGGTCTCAACATTTTGAATTTCTTCGGCAATGTCCATGCCTTCAATGACTTTCCCAAATACTGTATGTCTTCCATACAACCATTCACAGCCATCTTTCTTGGTTACAATAAAAAACTGAGCTCCGTTCGTATTGGGTCCTGCATTTGCCATACAAAGATATCCATAGTCAATAGGATACGATTGCAACTCTTTATCATACTTGTATCCACCGTCTGGATTCTCACTTTGTATTGCTTCTACCTGTTCATCGGTTAAGCCTAAGCTCCAGGGGTTGATTTCATCTTTAAACTCATATCCAACATTGATGGGCATTTCTGTTTCTTGCCCGTCTTCTCCGGTAACCATTTTTGTTTGACCTGCTTGTATCATGAAGTCGTAAATAACGCGATGGAATGTTGAATTGTCGTAGGTTCCTTCACGAATCAATTTTCGGAAATTGTTTACGGTTAAAGGAGCAGATTCAGGATACAACTCCAATTTAATCAAACCTTTGTCAGTATCGATGTGCACAATTTCATTTTTAATTTGAGCAATTTCTGTTTTAGAAGGTTTCTCAACTCCTGGTGGCCACGAAGCTTTATCTTCTTTAGCGAGTTCTTTTTGGTTAAAAAAGGCAGATATTCCAACAATGACAAGAATGACAACAACCATGGAACCAAGAATTACCATCCATCGCTTCCGATTCAAGACTTTTTCTTGCTGTTCAATTTCTTGCCTACGGGCTATTTCTTCAGGGTTCATCTGTTTTTTTCCAGTAGCGATATCAAATTTTTCTTTTTCTTTTCGATTCATACGTCCTCCTACGAAGTTAATAATGATTTTGTAATGTCATCAGAAAGCTCGGGGAATTGTTTTAACCACGCAAGCCTTTCTTTATATAGTGTACGGTTTTTTTCCTCAATTTCTTGGTCGGAATAATACAGCCCAACTTGAAAGGGAGCAAGGTCAAAGTCTTGGATAACGGCAGGAATTTGATACCCCCAAAACGGATCTTTCTCCCATTGGATTGATTCATTGGCAGCTTTTTTAATAATTTCAGCCGTATCTTTGACGGTAATTTTTTTGCCTTTTGACCCGCCAACTTTGCCTGTGTTCAGCAGAAAACACTCTACATCTTTCATGCCTGAAATCATCTCATAGAACAAGGTACCTTCTTTTCCTTTTGAGCCTATGATGAATGGATTTGTCCCTACTTCTCGCTTGGATTGACCAGCTTTTTCTGGATCCCCCGCAGAGGTTTCAATGGATTCACCAAGCATAAAAAAGGCAGCTGCTTGTAAAGGGGTAAGCTTTGCTATGGGAGGAATAATATCTTCTCGACGCGTGATGAAGAAAATCATATGAACTTTTGGTAAATCAATTGATTGATCCGTATCATCCATATCCTTTCGGCATACAACGGCTCTACCGTTGGTTGTACGCGAAACATCTTCAAGGTTGACGGTGCCATCTTTCGAAACTGCCACATTGTCCATCGAGGCATTTTGACTGGTGAAGGCTTGATACATTACTCGCTGGTATGTAGGCTCTAAACCTTCTGTTTTAATGTAGAAGTTATTCTCAGAACCATAGCACGTTCCTTTTCTGTTCAAAAAGATAACATCATCTTGTCGGATGATCACTCCTTCTGGTTTGCTAAGGTAATGGTCATGACAGGTTAATGTTGATTTTCCAGTTCCGCTAAGACCAAAAAAGATGGCTCCTTTTTCAGTAATTGCTCCCTGTTGATTTTTTACCTTGAGTACTTTGCTTCCTGCATGAAGACCTAAACAATCTAGTTTTTGTTTTACATACCACATGGCCATCCGTAAAAAAGATTTTTTCACTTCTCCAGCATAATCAGTTCCAAAAACGTACGTGATGTAGTTTTTGGCATCCACAATTACTTTTCTTTCGGGCCAATCGGGGATTGCAATTGTGATCAAATCATCGGTTTTATCTGGATTGTCAAAAAGAAGCTTTCCCCAAAAAAAAGCCAGTCTGGCGAAATCTTGAGGAATCAGCAGTCTACAACCCATAGTACAGGAAGCATTGTTCCCTATGTGCCGAAAAAGCTCGATCATAGGTCTTTCTTTAATACTCTCTAATCCGGCTTCAATAAGTGCTTTTTGCTCTTTACTAGGTTCATCGTAAATGATTTCCGTAAACTTCGCACTTCGATTCATGACCTTTGAGCAATACGATGGACTCCCAAATTCTGTGGTTATTTCATCTTTTTTTGCCAACTCCCGCAAAATTTGTAAATCAGGATTTTGAACTACATTCTTTGGAACAAACCCGCCAACCAACTTTCTCATTGTAACTCCTTTATGAAAAGCTATTCAAATGATGTATCGTTAAGCATTCCTTAGAAAGAAAGCCTTTGTAAAGTTCTTTCATTATTCTATCGATTTCTGAATAATTGAAAAGAAAGTCTTCATTTTGTTTCATTTCGTTAAAAGAAATATAGTACAGTGTTTCTAGCTGTGATAAAAGGGACCAATCAAATCGTGGATAAATACTATTGTGCAGCGTACATTGATGGCAGCATAGTAGATTGTGTTGAAGCGAAAATGAAAACCATTTCTCGGTAAATGCCGAATTGCACTTTGCACATGTTTTAAACTGTAGAGTAAAGCCCGATTCTTTCAAAAACTGCAAAGCGAAGTAGTACATTGCAAAAAGACCAGAACACTCTTTTTTTTCCAATGTGTACAGGGTAGATTGCAGTAAATAAAACAAGGAGCTTTGTTCCATTTCAGGCATTGTGAAGTGCTCAACAATATGGGACATAGATTGAACTGTCAACATATTCTGATACGATCGACTAAGCGTTAAATAAGGCTCTTCTACATCAATTTCTGTGATTGTATAATACTGGTTTTTTTCATAGAGCTGAATTTGACACAACAAAGGTGGTTCAAAAGAGGAATTCCAACGATTCAGGGTATGTCTTGATTTTTTGCATAGCGCAACAATTTTGCCTCGGTTTAGTGTAAACAAAGTCAGAAGTTTGTCATGTTCGCGATATGGAGTAGCCTTTGTGATGATAGCACTTGTTTTTACGGTAGACATGAAAAATTAGCTGGGCCTTAACAGAATGATAGGAGTTTGTTGGTCCCCATTACCGGCTGGATTATCACTCATAGCTTTTTCAACAATTGATCGCAAAGATTCATTGCTACATCCCACGGCCCAAGCAATGTTAAGGTCATTTGCATCTAGAATTGCTGCATCACAGCCTGTACGGTTTTTGATTTCTTGAGCTGTTTGATTGGAATCAAGAGGACCCAAAATGATAGAATAATCAAAAGGAGCAATGGCCCCGGGCATATCGTCAATAAGGGCAGCTTGTTCTCCAGCCAATCGATAAAACATGCCAGATCCTCTCCAAAACTTGCTGATGAACCCTCCAAACAGTGCTGCAAATAGAATTCTCCACCAACCTGACTCATCCATAGCCATTTGCATAGACAATGGATTGCACAGGGGTGCATTGCCTCCGAAATCAAAATTGTCATCATGGACAAACCTTGATAGCAACCGTGCTAACCAAGAAGCTGTTGCCACATCAATTGTTTTCTTCCGATTTTCTGCAACTGCAACTACGCACGAAGCGATGGTTATGATATCTCCTTTTTGTCGGATGTTTTTTGTGAGTGAATCCACCAACGAAGGAATCGAATCACCAGGAACAATAATGTCTGTTTTAATAGGGATTCTCTGGTATCCATTTTTGAATACGGGGAAGGGTGGAAGAGTTTCAGAAGAATTTGTGATTTGATGTAGTTTTTCTCGAATCGCTCGACTCTTGGAGAACTTTTTCCCCAGTTCCAAGACTTGCACTGCTTCTTCCTTTTTGCCAATCTCTTCCAGAGAATGCGCATACCGTAGAAAATCGTTTTCATGGAAATTGGATGGGCGAAATGCTATAAATTCTTCATAAAACATGGCGGCAAGGGGATAATTCTCTTGCATAAACACAATTTTGGAAAGGCGTTTTAAAAGATATCGCAAAGGAGTGTAGGGCGTGGTATTAAAGATGCCTTTCCCTTTGGTATAACAGGATTGATACCACTGCAGTGCAGTATGGGAATCGTGTAGAAAGAAATAATAGACGTCTCCTATAAATAGCTCATACCAAAGATAAGTTGGGTCTATCTTCAACCCCTTTAAAAACTCATTAATGGCTGCTTGATAGTCTTTTTTTATGAGAAAAGCGTCTGCATTCTTTCGTATAGCAATTCGTTCTTTGCGAGATATCATACCTACTCCCATTCAATGGTAGCTGGAGGTTTGGATGTAATATCATAAACAACGCGGTTGATCCCATTTACCTCATTGGTAATTCGGTTGCTTATCCGTTCTAAAACACAAGATGGAAGATGGTGCCAATTGGCTGTCATTCCATCAACAGATTCCACCAACCGCAAAGCAACAACATTCTGATATGTCCTTTCATCGCCCATCACACCAACTGTTTTAATTGGTAGAAGCACGACAAGTGCTTGCCATATCAGCTGATCCTTGTCGTATTTAGAAATTTCTGAGCGCATAATAAAGTCCGCCTTTTGCAGCAATTCAATGCGATCAGGGGTGATTTCTCCTATAATTCTGATCGCTAGGCCTGGCCCAGGAAATGGATGCCGATGTACAAAGTGAGATGGAAGTCCAAGTTTTTCTCCAATCACGCGTACTTCATCTTTAAACAAATACTGCAAAGGTTCTATAAGCTTTAGATCCATTTTTTCAGGAAGCCCCCCCACATTGTGATGGCTTTTTATTTTTGCAGCAATCCCAGACACCCCTCCGGAGCTTTCTATAACATCTGGGTACAAGGTTCCTTGTACAAGATAATCTGCATCAAAAATGGCTGCTTCCTTGGCAAAAACATCGATAAAAAGTTTTCCAATCAGCTTTCGTTTTTGTTCTGGATCCGATATGCCCTTTAAGGCTTCTAAAAAAACATCAGATACATTCAGTCTTTGTATATTCAATCCTAATTCCTGCAACATTCGAATGACTTCGTCTCCTTCATTCAAACGTAGAAGCCCATGATCAACAAAAATGCATTTTAAGCGTGTTCCAATGGCTTTTGAAACAAGCAGCGCGGCGACTGACGAATCAACGCCTCCGCTAATACCACAAATCACATTTTTGGATCCTACTTTTTTCTGAATTTCTTGTATCTGATCTTGAATAAAGTCTGAGAGATCCCAATCTTTTGTTGCTTGTAATACAGAAAAAAGAAAATTATGAAAAAATTGCATACCAAACTCACAATGGTGTACTTCTGGATGAAACTGAAACCCATATCGCTGAAGAGAAGGGTTTTCAAAAATAGCCACTGGAGAATGATCCGTTTTGGCAAGCACGGAAAAATTTGGTGGGGCTTTTTCTACACCATCTTCGTGCGACATCCAAACAGTGGATTCTAGAGGAATCTTGTTTGTCAGTGGAGAAGAGTTGTCTAGCACCTGGAGAATGGTCTTCCCATATTCTCGTGCTTGGTGTCTTTTTACTATGGTACCACCATATTGAAGAGTCATCAGTTGATAGCCATAACAAAATGCCAGTATGGGAATTTTCATATCCCAAATCTCTTGTTTTAGACGAGGGGCATCTGGGGATAAAACAGAACATGGCCCTCCAGAAAGAATGATTGCTTCTACACTCTGAAGTTCATTTTGGGAAACATAGTAGGGATAAATTTTTGAGTATATGCCAAGTTCTCTTACTTTTCTTGCAATAAGCTGTGTAAACTGCGATCCAAAATCAATAATTGCAATCATATAAAAACCTCTTCCTGTTTTTTTTACAAGTATATCAAAAACAGGAAGAGGTGACGGAATTTATTACAATTTTTTAGCCATTGACTATTCTTGGCTACTTATGCATGCAAATGTATATGTTGCTTGCACTTGCGCTACAATCGATTGGGTTCCGGGCATCACCATAGAACCAGTAGATTCTGGTGCACCCCCGTCAAGATTTCTTTTTGTGGGAGTGGCAGAATCTGTCGTCAGAACATGCAATTCTTGTAATTCTACAAGCCCCAACCCTTCTGATTTTATAGCTGCTTCTGCCTTGGTTCTGGCATCAACAGTAGCTGCTTCAATTGCTTGCCTTTGTAGCTCTTCTCGATGCTGCATGTCAAAACGAATTCCTTGTATTTGATTCACGCCTGTTTCCATGGCTACATCGATCAGTTCGCCAAGGGCTTCAAGATTCTTCACGGCAATAGATAATTGATGGGTTGTTTTGTACCCAATTAACGTGGGTTCTTCTCCAGATTTATAGGTATAAACAGGGCTAACATTGTATGAGGTAGTTTGAATGTCTTCTTCTGCAATGCCTTCTTCGATCATTGCCGTAATAACATTCTTTGTCAGTTCATTGTTTCTAGCTTGAGATAGGGCAGCTTCTTTTTCTTGCGTAACAATACTACCACTTAAAATTGCCATATCAGGTTCTGCCTTAATCACGCCTGTACCCGTTACATACAGATTTTTCGGATTCTCAGGATCGGACTTGAGCTGATCGGCATTAACACGAGTATGGACCATAAAAAGAGTGAACAAAACGCTCACTATAACAGCTGAAGTAATTATTTTACGATGTTTCATAGTAGCCTCCTTAAAAATGTTCAATGTAAATAAGAAAACTTGAAAGAAAGGTTCAATGTTGAATCAAAATTGAGTATACTGTACTTTTACTTTTAGGAGGAACGTATGTATTGCGTAATAGTTGGTTGTGGCTTAGTTGGATCTAGGGTTGCAGCTATGCTCGCTCGAAATGGTCACAATGTTGCAGTGATTGATAAAAACGAAGAGGCCTTTAACAGATTGCCCTCTGAGTTTGACGGGCTAACCATTGCTGGCTATGGGTTTGATGAGTCAGTTCTCAAACAAGCTGGAATTGAACAGGCTGATGTAGCTGCTACGCTGACAGAAAATGACAATGTCAATATTATGTCCTCGGCAGTAGCCAAAACAATTTTCAAAGTGAAACGTGTGATTACGAGAGTTTATAACCCAAGTAGAGAAAAAACCTTCCGAGCATTGGGTCTCGAAATTGTGTCTCCCACCATATTAAGTGCCGAACAGGTATACAGTCGTTTTATAATGGGTGAAAATAGTGCCAATTTATACGTCAACCAAAGCTTTGAAATAATGGAGCACATTTACGAACCCATTGGTTCTGATGAGTCTGTTGCCGATCTGGAGAAAAATAACGACCTTCGAGTGATTGCCATTGTAAGAAATCACAAAATTTCTCTGGCCAAAAACTCTATCAAACTTTCCAAAGGCGATCGCATCATCACGGCTATTAGTATTCACTCTATTCACGATTCATCAAAAATATTCGGGAAAAAACAGGAGTCTTAATATGCATGTTATTATCGTAGGTGGCGGTAAAGTAGGAAACAATTTGTGCAGAGAGCTTCTTTCTATTGGATATTCCGTTTCTATCATTGAAAAAGACGCGGAAAAATGTGAAAAGATTGCTACCGATATGAATGCATTGGTAATCCACGGAGATGGAACCGATCATTCGATATTAGAATCTGCGGGTACAGGACAGGCAGATTATTTGGTGGCCGTAACTGGCAGAGATGAAGACAACTTTGTGGCCTGTCAACTGGCAAAAATCACTTTTAAGGTTCATGTGACCATGGCAAGGATCAATGACCCACGAAATGAATCTATCTTCAAAAAACTCGGGATTGACTTTACCTATACTACCACCTTTATTGTGTCGAAAATGATCTTGGAGACAATTAAATGCAGGTTCTGTGGTTTTCCTTTTGTGATTCCTGAATTTTTGAGTAACAAAAGTAAGTTTGAGATTATTCGCCTTGTATTAACTTATTCTTCTCCTGCTATTGGGAAAAGTCTTGCCGATTTAAATATCCCATCGGGATCTTTGGCCATCGCTATTTACAGGGAAGATGCTATTCAAATCCCTTATGGAGATTTGGTTTTACAGGAAAACGATATTGTCTATCTGATAGCAGAACGCAAACATGTCGATACGGTGCAACATATTTTACTTGGAAAGGAAGATGCTGAATAAGTTATTAGCTTAAACGTGGAAGATAAAACTTAATTCCTACTTTTTGGTCTCTTTGAAGAAACTCAAATTGGGCTCCAATTGAATCCAACATTCTTCTACAAACATTGTCCTTGCCAAAAGTATCGATTAGATGCTCAAGATGCAAGGATCTTTCAGAAGTTTCTAAATAAAAATCAACCAAAAGAGCCGACTCCGTAGTTCGAACATAAAAATCTACAGAAGAGTTGGGCTTTACCAACCCAATGAATGTTGAAACTGTGGTCTCTACAACATATACAAAGTCTTCTCTTCTTCCCACAATGACTTGATGCAAATTATCCACATGGATTTTCAAATTGATATTCTCTTTATGAGCCATGAAAAGGATTTTATCGCGCATAGAGGACATCACTTTTGAAACCGTTGCAATTTTGATTCCATTTGTTAAAAGTTTTTTTTCTTCGTAAAAACTGCTTTTTTCTTCTAAAAAATCAATCATTTTTTTTGTATTGCTTTTCAATACTTTTGTTGCTTCTAATCGGGTATGTTCATCAATAGGTGTATGGGATAAAATGGACGATGCGCCTTCTATGCTAGATAAAAAACTTCGACTGGACTGAATAAAATCGATGAAAAGCTGAATATATTCTTTTTCAGCACTTTTTTGTTGGTACTTCGATTTTTGCTCATAGTTTGTAAGCGTGGATTGAAGATATGTGTTTTGCATCTGTAAATGGTACAAAAGCTTGTTTTGCTCTTTTCTTCTTAAAGCTCTTTCAATACAAAATTTACGTTCAAAAACACCTGCATTAAATGGCAACCAAAAATCAATTCGCTTTTCTTGAAGAAGCCTCTTCATTTGCGATTCAGTTAATTCAAAAACGATAAAAAGAATGGAGACGTTTTCAAACAAATGCGTATTTTCAAAGCGGTCCAGAAAATGAGTACACTCTTTGTGAGGAAATTCATCAGACAAAACAATGATATCCGGTTTATTGGTTACAAGGATTTCTTCCCCAATCGAAAGTCGGAGCGACCCTGTAACCTCAAAATCCGGTATTACAGAAAAATAATCTTCCAGAGACGTAAGTGTAATTTTTGTATTGGCGAATATATAGCCTTTTTTCATCCCTTCATTATACAAAAATCAAGTAAAAAAGGTAAAATTAAAGTAAGTGATATAAATGCAAAAAGCAAAATGGTATCGACAAAAAGAAAATATTTGTATTTGTGAGTGTTGTCCAAATGAATGCAGGATTGCCCCTCATCAATCTGGATTATGTGGAACCTATACAAACATCGGTCAGCAACTATGGAATCAACGCTACTATAGGTTTTCCTCTATTTGCATTGATCCCATAGAAAAAAAACCCCTGTACCACTTTTTTCCTGGTAGTAGCATTTTGTCATTAGGTGGTTATGGGTGCAATTTAACCTGTTTTTATTGCCAAAATCATTCCATCTCCCAAAACAACTCCCTTGGAGATACTTTATCGCCTGAGTCCATTGTTGCAGAAGCACGCAAGCATCATGCTGTAGGCGTCGCTCTAACCTACAATGAACCTCTTGTTAACATAGAAACGGCTGTGGATTTATTCTCCTTTTGCCAAAAAAACAACCTGCAAACCGTCTTGGTAACCAATGGCTATGTCAACGAAAAACCTCTGTTGGACTTGGTTCCTTTTGTGGATGCCGTCAATATTGATTTAAAATTTTCTAGTACAGCCTCGTACAAGAAATATGCTGGCGGCCAGTTAGAGCCTGTCATAAATGCTATAAAAATTTGCACGCAACACTGCTCAACAGAAGTAACCCATTTAGTAGTACCTGGCATAAACGATTCTGCTTCTTCTATTGACGATATCTGCAACCTTATCTCTTCTATCAACCCTTCCATCCCTGTCCACTTCAGCGCTTACTATCCTCAATGGAAATCCAGAATTCCCGCAACAGCTCCCGAATTAATCCAATCCATTTGCCAACAAGCAAAAAAAACGTTATCCTTTGTGTATGGTGGAAACATCTCCCCATATTGTGATCCCGATTTACATAATACCTATTGCCCTACCTGCCATTCATTATGGATCGAACGAATGCAGAGTAGAATACGTATTCATAACATTACGCACAATACATGTTCGATCTGTGGTAGAAATATAACGGAATTTAAAGGATTAGAATCATGAAGAAGCGATTTGTATCGATTTCTCTCGTTGTAGTTTTTTTGTTTTGTTTTTTTCCTGTTTTGGCGCAAGAAGATATTCAAATTGCTGGAAAAATTTGGATTCCCGGTTTTTTTGAAGTTGGCACTAGCATTGCAGGAAACGATGATTATATTTATGTATGTGATACCAATAACGCCCAAATTCAAGCATATGACACCGATTTTCGACCCTATTTTCATTTCGGTGGATATGGCTCAAAAAATGGACAATTCATCTCTTTACAAGGTATTCAAACCGCAGGAGAGGAACTTTTTGTTACTTCTATCCGCGATTACAAAAAGAATGAAGGAAAGATTCAGGTTTTTTCGAAAACGGGGATCTATCAACGCTCTTTTGCGGAACCAAAAACCCGATCTGATTTCATTCGAACTAGCCCTGTAGTAAATGAACGTGTATATGCAATCACAAAAAGCACCCTATGCACATTCGAAACGAATGGATCTTTACTATTTGAACATGACACTGTAGATAATCTTTCATTTCTTGATCTGAAAGATATTGACATATCTCCACAGCACATTCTCTTGGTAGATTGCCAGAGAAGAGGGTTTATGATGATCGATTGGGACCTATCTTCTGTTCGCGTAATAGGCGAAGAGCTGATATCCATCCCTGTCGCTATTGAATATTCCAATAACACAATTTTTGTGGCTGACGCAAAAGGAAATGTATTTGTTTATTCAACCAAAGGCAAACATTTGTCCACAATCCCCAGCCAAGAAAACCTTCTTGTCAATAGCTTGTACTATGCACAAGAAGATACCCTATATGCCACAACAACTCGTCCTCATTCCATTACGAAGATACATACATCCACACTGGAAGTATCTGTTATGGAAATGAAACCAGCCAGCCCTTTGGAGTTACATTGGCCTTCAACAATCTGCATGAACAATGAAGGATTGCTATACACCAACGATGATGTTACCCAAAGTATTAAATGTATCCAAAGCAAAACCAATGAATTCATTGCGGAAATGGGTCGATTAACTGAGGAGTCATCATCCTATATCTATCCTTCCGATCTATGTGCTGGGCCAAACGATACTCTTTACGTTATTGACCTGAACAAGCCCAATCAATTATATTCTTTCTCGGAATCCACAAATCAACTTTTTTACGAAGGTTTGAACAGCAGTCACTTCACCCACATACAATACGTCCATCCTTTTCTGTATGCCCTAGATCAATACAACCAATGTATCCACCAAATATCTGTAAAAGGTATTGTAGAAAAAACGTTTTCATTTCAAGATTCCATGAAAACTATCCAAAGTTTCTTTGCATCAGAAGGGCAATTAACTCTTCTGAACCACAAAGGTGTCATATTTCTATTGGAAATGTCCTCTGGTTCAATCATTCGCTATTATTCTTTGCAGAATTATACCCCCTCTTCCACCGCAAAGATCCATTTCGTTCCTCTAGATAATCGCTTGTTAGTAGTGAATCGAGATGATTGCTGTATAGATATTTATAACAACCGTAGCGGCATTCTGTTTTCGAAATATGGTAGCATTGGTGGCCCGAATACTTTTATCCAAGACAGCAATGCACAAGTTAATTTGTGGTTTGAAACAGGGCTTTTTTTGTTTCCTGAAAAAATGATTCCTTACCAACAACAAATCGTTATCGCAGATGCCGGGAATCACCGAATTCAATTCATTCCATTGTCTCGTTTTCTTCAGACTGTCATCAAGTTACAAATCCAACAACGCAAAGCTTTTGTGAATGGCGAAGAACACGAAATGGATGTAGCTCCCTATATATCCAATGGACGGACAATGGTTCCTTTACGCTTTATATCAGAAGCATTTCAAGCAGAAGTACTGTGGAATTCTAAACAACAAGAAATTTCGATTCAAGATCGTGATACCACAATAGTACTGACCATTGGTTCTACTATTATGCGAGTAAATGACAATGTTATAACTCTAGATGTGCCACCCGTAATACGGACAAGTAGAACATTTGTGCCTATTCGAGCCATCTCAGAGACCCTGCAAGCTGCTGTTGAATGGAATGCAGCAAATCAAACTGTTACGATAAGGAGGATGTAGATGTTCGATTGGGAAAAGAATCTTCAGCAAATAACAGATTTGTATGGTTTAAGCGGAGAAGAGTCCCTTGTGATTCAATGGATTCAAAAAGAGATTGCCCCTTTTGTAGACGAGTCCTACACCAATACCCTGGGTAGCTATGTTGCTATTAAAAAAGGAAGGGGACTGCAAAGGGCAAAACTCATGATCTCCACCCACATTGATGAGATTGGCTTTGTGGTTGGGTCCATCCTGGAAAAAGGCTTTTTACGTGTAGAGCCAAGAGGAGGAGTGGATCCAAAAATTCTACAAGCACAAGAATGTTTCGTTCGTGATATTCACGGCGAGCTTATTGCCTGTGTATTTTCTACAGTACCGCCCCATTTAATAAAACCCGAAGAACGTACAAAGGTTCCTAGTTATGACACACTCATTTTAGATACGGGTCTTGAAGAGGATGTATTGAGAAAACGAATTCATGTAGGCTCGGGGATTGTTTTTAAATCTCCCTTTACCAAACTGCTCTCCGAGAATTATGCCGGCAAAACACTGGACGATCGTTCATGTGCCGTAATCAGCATGGCCGTTGCTAGCGAATTAAAGTCTATTCTGCATGACTGGGATGTTTATTTCGTTTTTTCTTCGCAAGAAGAAGTAGGTACAAAAGGAGCAAAAACTTCTGCATGGGAAATCGAACCCAATGTCGCCATCGCAATGGATGTCGGCTTTGGTTCGCAAAATGGCCATGAAGGTCTTCCCCTTGGAAAAGGGCCTGGTATCGGCGTTGGTCCTAACTTTACTCCAAAAATTGTTACCGACCTTCGCCAATGTGCAGAAAACAAAAACATACCCTTCACCATTGAGCCTTCCCCAAGACCAGGAGGAACAGATGCTGGTTCAATACAAATCGCTCGTGGCGGAATACCTACCGCACTCCTAAGTTTGCCTTTGCGTTATATGCATACTCCCGTTGAAGTAATCAATCTCAAAGATTGTAAATACATTGTGGAACTTCTAACAACCTATATTAAAACTTTGAATGATGAATATTTGGAGGAACTTCAATGGTCTTAAAAGAATTGTGCAACCTACCTGGAATTAGTGGACATGAAAATGAGGTCCGCTCTTTTATCCGCAATGAAATTTCTGAATTTGTTGATGAGATGAAAGTGGATTGTTTGGGCAACTTAATGGTAAAGAAACAAGGTCACAATTGCTCGAAACATATCATGTATCTGGCACACATGGACGAAGTTGGTTTGATGGTCGAAAAGATAGAATCCAGCGGTGTTATTAAATTTGCTACCGTTGGAGGTATTTTGCCCTCCATTCTACCCGCAACGCAAGTAAAAATACTGGGAAAGAAAACCCTGCAGGGGGTTGTTGGAATCATGCCTATCCATCTCCAAAAGAATGGGGTTATGGATCCCATCAAAATGGATTCTTTGTACATTGACGTAGGGGCTTCTTCAGATAAAGATCTGCAAGGTAGCATAGAATGTGGAGATCCTATTGTTTTTGCTACGCAGTATGAAGAATATGGACAGTTGTTGAAAGCAAAGGCCTTTGATGACAGAGTAGGCTGTTCCATCATGATCGATATGTTAAAACAAAATATTACACCCGCCTATGACACATGGTTTGTCTTTGCTACGCAAGAAGAGGTAGGGTTAAGAGGTAGTGCAACAGCCACATACCAGATTAAACCAGATTTCTCAGTTGTTTTGGAAGGAACTACTGCCTGCGACAACCCCCTTGTCGAAAGAAACCGCTATACTACTCAACTAGGCAAAGGGCCTGCCATCAGCATTGCCCACAATGGCTTCGTTTTCTCAAAAAAAATCTTTGATTTTTTCAAATCGGTTGCTGAAAAACACCAAATCTCTTACCAAATCAAAGAGAAAGTGGCAGGTGGTAACGATGCCACGAACATCGGAAAAGGAGAAAAAGGGTCCTATGTTGGATCTTTGTCTGTGCCTGTTCGCTATATTCATTCACCCGTAAGCATTATGCACCCAGATGATTATCAAAATACATTGCAATTAGCCCTGGCACTATACCAGGAAAATCAATCATTTCTTACTTTGTAGAGGAGGTATTCCAATGAAAGACATTTTAAAACAATTTGTTGAAATCTCAGCCCCCAGCGGCAGAGAAGAGCCTATTCAAAAGGCAATTCAGTCTATTATTCAACCCTATGTTGATGATATAAAAACAGACTCTCTAGGGAACCTGATTGCCCATAAAAAAGGAAATGGGAAAAAGCTTCTTTTTGATGCTCATATGGATGAAATAGGCTTTGTCGCTACCTATATTGATGACCATGGCTTTGTTCACGTTGAACCTATTGGTGGACACAATCCTATCAATCTTCCTTTCCAAAGAATATGTTTTGAATATGGCGCAAAAGGGACCTTGGGTTTTGAATCCGAAATTCTATCAAAAATGAACTCGGATCGTAAGGATGTTTCTTTTGATACCCTCTATGTTGATATTGGGGCTCGAAGCAAAAATGAAGCTCTATCAAAAATCCGCATTGGTGAAACAGCAACCTATGATTCTCCTTTCGTTGATATGGGACATCGATATATGTCCAAAGCAATGGATGACCGTGTAGCTTGTGCTATTTTAGTCAAACTTATTCAAACACTACAAACCCACCATCACGATCTATACTTTGTATTTGCTACACAAGAAGAAGTGGGATTGGTAGGCAGCAAAGCTTCAGCTTATGGAATTGAACCCGACTTTGGCATTGCCTTGGATGTTACTGCCACTGGTTTCGAAGACACTCCCAAAGGACTAAAACGTGTACCCATGAAACTTGGAGCTGGTCCTGCTATCAAAATCCAAGATAGGAGTATGATTGCAAACCACAGTCTCAACCAATGGATTCAAACAATTGCTGATCAAAATCGAATCCCTACCCAATATGAAGTTCTTCCTTTTGGAGGAACAAACGGAGGAGTTATTCAAACAACCAAATCGGGGGTTTATACAACCTGCATTTCTATCCCCACTCGATATCTACATTCTCCAAGTGAAATTGTGGATGTTATGGATGTCCAAAACACCTACCAACTTGCAAAAGCAATCGCTGAAAAAGAAATCACTCTGTAAGCATCGTCATACCACCCTATGCCCATCTTGTATCAGAAAAGCATAGGGTGGTATGTACCGAACCCTGCAATATGTCAAAAATACCATTTTTTCTAAAGAAAATCTTCTATCTTTTTCAATCTTCTTTCAACCATTTTTTTAAAGATGATTGCATTATTAAGGCGGCGGGTCTTTCATGGGCACTATTTTTAAATATGATTCCTATGCTGATCCTTGTACTATCCATTGCCAGTAGTCTATTGCCTACAGGTCAGAGTGCGGTAGAATTCACAAAGCTTTTTTTCCAGGTTTTAGATCAGTTTACTCCCTCCCAAATCAGCAATTTGCAATCTATCATTGATACAGCTTTCGAAGCATCTCTTTCTTCATCCATTGCTGCCTTTTTTGTCATGCTATGGTCTTTGTTTATTTTTTATTCTTGGATAAAAAGAACTTTTGATAGTATCTGGAACGTTCGAAAAACAAAAAAACTTCTCCCCAAAAGTAAGATAAGGGGAATGGGCGTCATGATTCTTTTGATTGTATTTTTGGTTTTTTCCCTTATTGTTTACAACATTCTCTTGTTCTTCATCCGTTTTATTGATGCTTCCACTTTTGTATCTTTTCCTCAGATAACCTCTACAATCCTTTTGTATTTCTTAAACCTCACAACCGCAGGCTTCACTTTCTTTGCTTTTTTCAAATGGATTCCTGAAAAACCTGTACACACAAAAGCTGCCTTTTTTGCTGCCCTTGTTTCGTTAACAATGGAAATTATTGCATTGTTTGGTTTTCAGATGTACTTGCAATACTTCGCAAAAACAAGTAGCATTTATGGCTCTATGTTTTCTATCATCGTCATTCTTCTTTGGATGTATTGCACAATGATCACATTGCTCTTTGGTTGTGAGTTTTGTAGAATCTACCATCAATCTATTGACTAGGAGTTTGCATGCATACACCTATTTTAACCATTCATATAGAGAAGCTACGTCACAACGTAATAGCCATTTCTGATTTATGTGACAAAAACCACGTACATTTAACTCCCGTTACCAAGGTGATTATGGGGGATCCAATAATATGCAAAATGTACACAGAGCATGTGCAATCCTTAGGAGACTCTAGATTAAAAGATATTATGCGCATGCGGAATAATTCGATAGAGGCTGAATTTATGCTAATTCGGACACCTTCCCTGCAAAACGCTACACAAGTTGTTGAAGTTTGTGACATTAGCCTAAACAGTGAATTAAAAATCCTTGCTGCAATGAACGAGTACTGCCTTTCTACGAAGCAATCCCACAAAGTTATTTGTATGGTCGAAATGGGAGATTTACGGGAAGGTATCATGCCAGAGGATTTGCATGATTTTTTTACCCAGTGCCTTGCCTTTCGTGGATTGGAAATGATTGGCGTAGGAACCAATGCAACGTGTTTTGCTGGATTGATTCCGACACCTGATAATCTTTCTATCTTAGAAAAAGCAGCTTCCATTTTTACTTCTGTTTTTGGCTACAAACCTACGTATATATCAGGTGGTGGATCGAATGTAGTCCCGCTTTTGGAGAATCATAGCCTTCCCCCTTATATCAACCACCTTCGAATAGGAGAGTCAATTGTGATGGGAGTGAATGCCATTGACAAAAAACCAGTCCAGGGCTGCTGTCAAGATTGTTTCACCTTGACTGGGGAGATTATTGAACTGAAAACCAAACCATCGATACCCTTGCAACCCTTAACCAAAAATGCTTTTGGGGAAACCCCGGTATTTGAAGATAAGGGCTTAAGAAAGAGAGCCATTGTGAATATAGGTCGCCTTGATACAGATGTCACAGAAATTGAACCGCTCGATCTGGGCTTGAAAATACTAGGAGCTTCTTCAGATCATCTCATACTAGACGTAGAGGAAGGAAATCAGCGGTTGCAGGTGGGAGATCGGGTATCTTTTGGTTTGCATTATTCAGCCCTTCTGTATTCAATGAGCTCTGACTATGTTCAGAAAAAATATGTCTCCTAAAGATCAACAAGGTAGTTAGTGATCTCATGTAAAAAATCTTGTACTTCCTCCATCAAAGGAGTAAAAGCGACAATAACACCCAACACCAGCAACGCTACAATTAATGCATATTCAACTAGCACTTGACCAGATTCTTCGTCTCGAAACCAGGAAATCAGTTTTCCTTTTTCCAAATTGCAATTCTTTGCTCTATTCTCTGGTAGCTCAATAGTAGCATAGGATATGCAAAAGAGCATTTTCTTTGGCTTCACTGAGACACATACTCGTTGAATCTCTCCTGTTTTTTTCACAAATACAACATCAATTGGAAACTTCATACCAAAAGTATGGATTGAGGAAGCCCGATAAAATATCATGGCTTCTTGTGAATGCATTTCCTTTTTGCCCAAAAGTCCTTTAACTTTTTGAAATATACTCTTTGCTATTATTGCTTTGGAAGATACTACTACTCCATCTTCAGTTTGTATTGTCCAATAGTCATTTTTCATGTTGTTGCTTCGGTTTTCACGGTAAAGGTTCTGACAATGATATCAGTGGGAGGAAAAAATGGAATTGATAAGCCCTGGTATTGTGCTTCAATAAAATATACTGTATACACTAAATCAAGAGTCTCTTCTTCCCATGATATTGTAAATCGATCTGGATCGCTGGTATAAATAGGGAACAGTATATCATTCTCATAAAAATCTAAAACATCATTGATGGATTGTTGTGTTTGAGAAGCATCATTTTCAATGTCGGAAAACGATAAAACGCGAGCAATATTTGATACCATATAGTGCATATTGGTTCTGTAATAGTACGAAGCCCCCAAAGAAATAAAGGCCATCACTACTAACAAAACCACTGTAATCAAAAAAGCAGTTTCAATAATGGATTGCCCAGATTCATCGGTCTGAAAGCCATGTTTGTAGATGTTGTTATTCAAACCCATAGATAAAAATGGCCCTTTCTGTGATGCTATTATAATGATCCGTTGAATTTCGCGCTGTCTCTGAAAGAGATAGGGTTATCAAGAACTCGGGTATCAACCCCTGTTGTACTTGTATTTCAGATTCAACCCTGCCATCTTGGTGCAGAACAATTTGGATTGAGCGATCTTCAAATTGATTTAAAAGAGGAAGAGTCTGCATTTCTTGTTGAACCGAAGACGGGATACTTTCTGTCATGGATTGAATTCGTGCAATTCGGTTTACTTGATAGGTCATCATAAGGGCATCAACATTTCGGAAAAGAATAACAGTGGCAAAAAAAGTGATTAACATCGCTAAAGGGAACAATAGTGCAAACTCAATCGTGGTAGTTCCTTTTTCTCTAGTACGACTACAAAGCTTCATAGAAAAATTGGGACCTCAAAAAACTGAATTACATACAAAATACGGAACAAAACAGCTAAAACAGTTCCTATCGCTATAGATACGCCATAGGGCATGGTCATTTTACCATATCCTTTCAACGTTGACGCGTTTCCAGTTTTTATCAATGCAGAGAATAGTGGAAAAAACAATAAAACTGCTACTACCAATCCTACAAGAGCTGTAAGAATAATGGCATTAATGGTCATTTGCCAGCCCAATATGGCACCTATCGCACTCATTAACTTAACATCACCCGCTCCCATGTTTTTTCCTTTTCCAATGAGATAAAAAACAAAGAAAAAACCGAAACCTAGTAAAAATCCCCATAAAGAATGAGTCAAACCTTCCCAGAAACTACCCCCATGCAACATCACAAGAGTTGGTCCAGCAAGAAAACCAAATGCAACACCTGGGTATGTAACAACATTCAAAATTTTTCTGGTTTTTATATCTGTCACAATGGAGATACCGCAAATAATCACTGCTGCCAGATATAGTATTGTAGAGTGATACGACAATTGATACATCATCCTGTAAGACTCCTTGTTATCATCAACTGGATTTTGGGACTCTTTTTACCATCTTTATCTTCGGCAAATACCTGAAATTGATTTACTCCCGGTTCTATTGGAATCATTTTTTGCACTAAACCAGTTTCATCAACAGTAATGGACGTTTCCAGTTGAGGTTTTTTGTTGTGTATTGAGTACACTTGAATCAATGTGTTGGGGGTAGCTGTTCCTGTCAGTATACCATATTGATCAACGGTGGTGGACTTTGAAAAAGAAACATTCACATAAACACCGGTGTAGTGGATAGTTTTATCAATAGTTTTGGACAATCCCATATCGTCAGACAAAGTAAACACTATGTGATTTTTCTTTGAAACTAAAGCCAAATCAGACAAAGAAAACTCTCCTGTTTGGGGATCTAGAGAAACCGACAGTTCCTTCTTTTGCATCATTGCTTTCACCTTGACTCCTGGGGTAACAAACCCATGCATTGAAGCAGTTTTTTCTGGTGTGGAATACACTCCCTTTTTATCAAAGTCTGGCAAAGAGAAATTAATATATTTCATGGCAATGAAATCGCTAGCACGCTGGCCATTGTGTGCAACCACGGAGATGTAGTACTTTACAAGCTCTCCTTCGGGGATGTCAAATCGAGCAAACCATGCTTGTTGCACTTTGTTGTTTTCCAAATAATTGTGGATGTAGTCTAGCTGCTCTGGACTCTCAATAGCACCCTGTGTGTATTGTAATTTTGCTTCTCCGGTAAAGGGTTCTTCTACTACTTGTACGGCATATACAGGAACCTCATTTCCATTCACAAAAACCTTGACTCCTGGAGTTACACGATAATATACAAAATTTTGGAAGGTAAGCGTCATGTTTGTGTTTTTTTCAGCTTGGGCTGGTAACAATACAGATCCTAAGATGATCATAAGCATAGCTGGTAATATAAACATAATTAGAGGAAAAAGCATCTTGGTAGGAGCGGTTGCAATCTCTTTTTCTACGTGAGATCGTCTTTTGGCTCGTAGTTCTTCAGCTTGGTTCATAATGACAGGTCGCAGTGGGGTTCCAAGTTGTTCCCCTTGAATGACAGAACTTAAAAAGCTACGAAATTCAGGAGATTCATTTCTGGCCAAAAGGTGTTCAAATGAATCAATACGGCTAAATCCCACCTGCACATCGTTGATAAAAATATCAAATTCATCTGCTAGTATAGTGTTGTTTCTCTTGACATACTCTTCTACAGCCAACTGAAAATTCATGCCGGCTGCTAAACAAAGGGCAATAAAATCCATAGCATCTGGAAGTTCAAGAGATATCTTTTTCGCTCTTCCTTGCAAAAGAGAGGAAATAAAAAAATCGGGGTATACAAACCCTATGAAACCAAAAGCAATAGCATAGTAAAAGAAACTTGTGTCTTCATTGCCTAGGGCAACAATCATAAGAAGAAAAAAGAACAGGAAGGCACAAAAGATCTTCAACTTATTGTGCTCATCAGCATCCATATCAAATGGTCTACCAGCTTTTTCCAGCTTGTCATCTAGCTGCATTTTAGATTCAGGGCTTCTTTTTGTAGCTATGCCCCGCATCATGGGAAGTATTCGATAAAAGGCCTTTGATAGGTTATAAAGAGTTTCTACAATAAAATTGGGGGATTTGTTTTTTTTCTTTTTGCGTTCTTCAATCCCAAACAGTGAATCCGTGGACCTTTTCTTTCTCTCCTTCCACGAAAAATACAGTCGTATAATTAGGTATCCTATCGTACTTATGAAAATAAAGGTAAGTAGAGATGTTTCCATAGTAGGCATCATAGTTCAATTTTGGTTAATTGAGAATTAACATAAATACCAATCACTTGCATGAGAACGGCTAATACTAAAAGCAAGATACCTTTTAGCGTATTTGTTAATGCAGCATATCCTGATGAGACCAATATCATTAACATGACATAGGGTAGAAGTGCAACTATTGCAGAGGATAGCTTTGTTTGAGCTGTTCCTACGGCAATGCTTCGTCGCAGTTTTACACGCTCTTTCAGGATTCCTTTTAGTTCTTCTAAAAATGGAATTACATTACCTCCTACTTGCGATTGCAGAACCAAAGAAGAAACAAAAAGATTCACTTCAGCATTGGGATATTTATGTATTAAGCTTTCTAATGAATCTTTGAGAGTAAACCCAACTCGATAGTTGATATGAATCTTTGAAAACTCACTTTTGGATGGCTCAGGCATAGACATGGAAACAAACTCAAATGCTTGATCCAAAGAAAACCCTGCTTTCAAAGAATTGGCCACTGCAGACAACGTATCGGGCAATTGATTGACAAATTTATTCTCTTTCTCTCCTTTTTTCATTTGCAAGAATATTTGGAAACCCACAATACCAAGGCTCATAAATACGATCCCCATCACAATGTTAAGATCAAACATGAAAAAGAAGATAAAGAAAATCCCTGCTGCAATAATAAAAAGGAGGAATCCAATAGTAAATGTGTTGATGGATAGCTGGAAAATATCCTGTATGGATCCTTCTTTTACCTTATGTTCAGAATGCGCCTTGACGTTCTTTCTTGCTTTTCGGTTTTGATAAAAAGGAGCAAAAAGGTCGTCCTGAAAATTTCCATCACTATTTTTCATAAGGTTGTCCTAGTTTTTTCATCACGTTCTGAAGTTTTTCATCGTTTGCTTTGTTAGCCACTTGGGATGCAGTACTCTCCTGAGACTCTAAAAAGTCAAGTGGGTTTTCCTTTTCATAACGCAAAACTTCTAATTTTGATTTAAGTCGGTCCGAATAAGGTTTGTATTCATAATGACCCACTACTTTTCCTGTTTCATCTCGCCGATCTACGACAAAACGATAAATGTGATTCAGTACCACTTGGTTGTCTTGAAACTCAGCAAGTTCTGACACTGTGGTGATCCGCCTTGAACCATCTGAAAAACGAGATGTTTGTATGACGCATTCAATAGCGCTGAATATCATTTCTTGCAATATGTGTACAGGCATTTCTAAGCCTGTCATGTAAACCATGGAAGTTAAACGAGCAATAACATCTTTTGGAGTATTTGCGTGAACGGTTGTCAAGGATCCATCATGACCTGTATTCATCGCCTGTAACATATCGAATGCTTCTTTTCCGCGCACCTCTCCAACCAATATTCGGTCTGGTCTCATACGTAAACAATTGATCACTAGGTCGCGAATAGTAACTTGTCCTTGCCCCTCGATATTTGGGGGTCTAGCTTCTAGAGATATAACATGAGGTTGATCCAGCTTCAATTCAACTGAATCTTCTACAGTAATAATTCTCTCTGTTGAAGGAATAGAGCTTGAGCATACATTCAATAAAGTTGTTTTTCCAGATCCCGTACCGCCCGATATTATGATATTTGCTCTAGCCCGAATGATGGCATGAATAAAGCTGGCCATTTCTTTTGTCATGGAGCCAAAATTAATGAGACTCTCGTAATCTAAAATGGTATCTTTAAATTTTCGAATTGTTAATGTTGGACTTTTTACGGCAATGGGAGGAATCACTGCATTCACTCGGCTACCATCAGGCAACCTAGCATCCACTAAAGGGCTGGACTCATCAATTCTTCTCCCTAAGGGGCTCACAATGCGATCAATAATTTGCACTATTTGGGTAGGAGATTCAAACTGTACATCCGATTTGATTAGTTTTCCATCTCGTTCAATAAACACAGAGTCAGGTGCATTGATCATGATTTCTGAAATAGAAGGGTCTTCTAATAGGGGCTGAATCATCCCAAAACCAAATATCTCATTCAAAAGACGATGAATGATTTGCTCTTGATATTCTATGGGGAGAACTCGTTTGGATGCCTGTATTGTTTGCAAGCAGATATTTCTTATCTTTAGCTTTACTTGATCTGGACTCTCTTGTTTTTCTCTTAAGATTTCTGCTGGCGTAATCTCTTCAAAAACACGATTGCGGATACTCTTATAAAATTCTTCAGTATCCGGAGAATGTTTCATCATCCATTGCCCTCCCATTCAAGAATTTTTTCCGCTATATCCATGACATCTTTACGAATAACACCTTTTTTGGTGACAGCGGGAAACATATCGTTCATGGAAGCAAATGCAATCTTGTGATCTTCTCGAACAGAACCAAAGAGCTTGTAAGGGAGAATTTTCTGAAGAATGGAATGGATCTTTTGATCTGCTTTCTTGGTTCTTTTGTTATAGATAATCTCTGGGGGTGTATTTATTTTCAACCACTGAAATTCCTTTAAATAATTCACCAAACGAAACAAGGAAGGTATTTCCGGCGTAAACAAGATAAAAATTTTGTCGGATTGTTCAAATACAATCTTCGAGATCTTGTTCACACCCGGGTCAAGGTCTACTATAATATAGTCATAAATAAGCTTTAGCGTTCGGATTGCTTTGCTAATTTTCCCATCTTCAATTTCTTTCATTCTTTCAAAAGAACCTGGGGATACAACAATATCAAAGTTTGGATAAATTTCGCTTCTTTGTACAATATTGCTGAGTCGTTCAGGTGACAATTCATCAGCAATGGTAAACAAGTCAATTGTAGATTGTGTTTTGTCAGGACTTATGTTGGTAATTGCTCGTTGGTCCCCATAAGGAAGTCCTAAATCCATAAGTAGTACCTTAAAAGACTCGGTCAAGTTTGCCAAAACAAGAGCTAAGTTGACCGACAATAGTGACTTTCCCACACCACCCTTAGAAGAAGTGAAGCTTAGAAGCTTCCCAAGCTCTTTGGATTGCATACCTGTATTCTGATATTTTTTATCTTTAAAAGTAGATACAAAGGCATTCATAGCAATTTGAGGAAGAGATTCTGGTTGTATAGGTCGAGTAATTACATTTCTAGTAGCTGTCTTCACTATTTTTCGAATATCTATTAAGTCTTCTTCCTTGACAATCAATACAATGGAAGTAGATGGATATTTGATTATCGCTTCTTCTAAAAAGCTAATCATATTGATATTCTTTAAATGATAGTCCAAAATTAAAATATCGGGGGTGAGCATCCGAAGTTTCTCATCAAGGATAAATCCATCAACCACTACATCTTCTATTCGTAGCATTGAATTTCTATCAAAGTATGGCTGGTATTGTTTCAATTCAGTGGCATTGTCCAATGCAAAGACAACGCTAAGATGATTTTCAAAGCCAAAACCTGGTACCATGTACTATCTCTCTTGATTCTTGATTAAACGAATCACAAAATGATCATCAATATTTCTTTCCAAAACAACCGAAAAACGCATTTTAATACTTAAAAAGGCGATAGGAAGATAGGCTGTATCATTGATCTCCAAAATAGGGTTCACCCCCGTTATTGTCTGACCGTCAATGGCATACTTGTTTTGAAATAGATAAAATTCGTAAACATGTTGATCTAAATTTCGAATTGCGATTTTCTCTTCGTCAAAGTCATACGATAGATCCGCATCAAAAACTTGATATAGAAAACGAATGGGGATATAGACCTTTTCTTGGTATATAAACACATTGAGATCATTCATTTGTGGATCTTCACTGTTTAAACTATAGACTGCTTTGTCATAATTAATCCGGATTTCTGATACGGAATCTGGTGTGTTGGCAATTGTATACGTAACTTCGTTCAAAATTTCATCCGTTGGGCTGCGGTATTGTATGGTAAATTCGACAGTTTTTTCTAAATTTGGATTGGAAGAAAATAGTTTTAATGTAAAGACGCCATTGTCTGATGGTTTAGAAATCGTATAGTCCACAGTTGGAGTTATTTTTTTAACTGTATAATAATGATCTGGTTCCCAAGAGGGATTTTGCAAAACAATGGATGTGGGGACAAGGGGAGAAAGAAAAACCTCATTGACAGATTTAGGAGAAATCCATTCTAGAAAACTAGATTCTGTAGTGGGACTTCCTGATTCTGTATTAGAGTCAGACAAAGGACCAAAAATAAAGAAAAGTAGTGTCGCTGCCAATGCAATCAATAAAACTGGCAGCCAATAGCGTTTTTTTGTAGATGACCCTGTACTTCCAGCATCTTTTTTCGGATGTTTCATGGAAAAAGTGGGGGAATTGGAGTTTGTTGAATCAATTTTTGCTGTTCTCTGGGTTTCTTGGTACACCTCTTTTTCTTTAGAGTATGTCACATTTTGGGAAGTTTTTTCTTTTTCGGGCTCTTTGGAACGAGGATCCATTTTTAGATCATCGTTGATAATTTTCCGAATATCCACTTTGTTCTCATTGTTCATTTTCGCGGAGGGTTTATTCTTTATCGAAAAAGATACTTGTTTTTTTGGACTGTTCTTTTGTTGTAAGTCTCTATACAAACCCGTATCTGATGTGACGTTTAGAGGAGGTATTTGTGCTTCTTTGGGACCACGCTCCTTGCTTGGCCTGGAATCTTCTGAATCATATTTGGTGGCTGATGTATCTGCAGCCTTGCCTGTGTAGCTTGTTAAAAAAGCTTCTAAGGCTTCTGTCATTTCTTCTGCTGTTTGAAAGCGTTGTTCTGGTTGTTTTGAGAGTGCTTTCAAAACAATCCTCTGAAGAGTCAAAGGAATACCTTTTTGAGACTCCTCAGGGAAACGAGGAACTTTTTTTAAGTGCATATCCATGACTTCAACTGGAAGGGTAGAGTCAAATGGGGGTGCCCCAGTGAGCATTTCAAATAGAAGAACACCAACAGCATAAATATCAGTTCTCGCATCTGAAAAGGATTGCGTTATCTGCTCGGGAGCTGTATATTGTACTACACCTAGAAACTCTCCACTTGACACACTAGAAGCATCCTCAACCCGTGTAAAACCCAAGGAGCTAATACGTGTTCTACCTTTGTTTGGGATCATTACTACATCAGAATTTAAATCTCTATGAATAATTTTTCTTTGGTGCAAATAGCCCAAGGCATCCAAAACATCCAATGCAATTAATACACTTCGCTTAATAGACAATTGTTCTCTCTTGAGAAGATTTTTAACAGAACTTCCCTCAACATATTCACGTATTACAAAATGGACCCCGTCTTCTTCAATCACATCAATAAATTTCACAAAACCCGGGTGATCGATTTTCTTCATGGTCTCGATTTCTCTACTAATCCGTGTCTTAAATGTTGGCCTAGACTCATTAGGGAGCTGAATGGTAACGGGCACATCCTTAACCAAATCAATACCATAATACAGTTTGCTTAAAATCCGACGGAGAATGAGCTTTTGGATTCGATATCGGTGCTTAATCTCTTTTCCTATATAGGGGTCGGTATCGAACCCAAATTCAGCCTCGTGACTGGATTTTTCTGCATGAGGTTCAGGTCGTCGTGACTGTCTTGTTGCATTGTCCTCTTCCATCGCAGTCTCCTCTTGGCGCATATCTTCGTTTTCATGGTTTTGGCCTTTTGCATGCGTAGGCGATTCTTCATCGGCTGAAGAAATCACAATGGGAGCTTCTGAATCTTGGGGGAGTAGCCCCGTTTTGGAATCATCACCATCGGATTGGAATACGAAAAAAGAGCCTTCTTCTTCGCCTTCCTCGTATTTAGGACGATAATACTGTGATACATCCTGCAATTCTTGAATATCTTTGAGTACTTCTTCCATATTTTGATAGCGCTCAGACTGCTTCTTTTTCAGCATTTTCATAATCATGCTTGAGGCCTTCAGCAATAAATCTGGTTTTAATTTTTTGGGGGATTCAGGCATGACATTGATGTGTTGATAGGCAATATTCACAGAAGAGTTCTCGTCAGCAAAAGGCAACTGCCCTGTTGCCATTTCGTAAAAAACAACCCCAAGGGAATAGATGTCGGTTGTAGCATCAATTCTCCCGATTTTATGATCCAATTGTTCCGGGGCACAATAGGATAGAGTCCCTACAATTTCTTTCGTATTCTGTTCAATGTTATCCAAACTGATGTTTCGAGAGAGCCCAAAGTCCGTTACTAATACGTGCCCGTTGTTGTCTACCATAATGTTGGACGATTTTATATCTTGGTGAACAATACTCTTGCGATGTGTGTAAGCAAGCGCCGTAGCAACACCTTGCAAAATGTTGGTGATAATGTTCAGAGGGAGTGGACCTGTTTGCATAGTCATTTGCTGCACAGTAAAACCCTCAATGTACTCCATTACAATATAGTATTTTGAACCCTGTTGTCCGTAGTCTAGAATGGAAACAATATTTGCATGCCTAAAAGAAGACAGCAAATCTGCTTCTTTCTGAAACCGATTAATAAAATTTTTATCTGCTGCTAAAAACTCAGATAATACTTTGATTGCAACGGGCTTATTAAGGGTCGGATGGTCCCCTCTATATACAATGGACATCCCACCTCTGCCAATTTCTTCAACTGCAACATATTTACCGAAATGAATTTTGTCCATTCATTACCCTCCAGACACACAGCCGATGGTCAGAGTCGAACTGACGACCTGCTGATTACGAATCAGCTGCTCTACCAGCTGAGCTACATCGGCGAACAATAAATATGGGCGGAACAGGATTCGAACCTGTGGCCCCTTCCGTGTGAGGGAAGTGCTCTACCTCTGAGCCACCCGCCCATCCCTTGCAAAATTCTAAGTTAAGTATAAACTTGACTGCATAGAAGTCAATGAAACGCGTATACCATACAAAGGGGTTTTATTTTGATCAGTGTTTGGATTGCCTTTCTGATGAGTGTTTTGGGGTTTTTTTTTGTGTTTCAGTTTGTTCGATCCATTTTGCAGTATCCGGCAGAAAAATCGATCCAAGAAATTGGATTTATTATTCGGCGGGGTGCTTTTGCATATCTTCGACGTCAATATAAAATACTGACACCTTTCGTACTTGGATTCACCCTGTTTATCATATTTTTATTCTCAGTAGAATTTGCTATTATGTTTTTCGTAGGATCCCTCTTTTCCATTTGCAGTGGTTTGATTGGCATGAGTATCTCTACAATTGCGAATTACAAGACAACGGCAGCTGCCAAAAAAAATATCCAATCCGCCCTCTATGTTTCTTTTACGGGCGGTTCCATTATGGGTATTGCTACATGTAGTTTTGGCATTTTGGGTCTATCGCTGAGTTTTATTCTCGCACAGTACCTTACTTCACTTTCTCCCATCAGTATTCTCCTTGGTTATTCTTTAGGAGCTTCTTTGGTAGCTCTCTTTGCTAGGATAGGAGGAGGTATTTTTACAAAAGCTGCCGATATCGGAGCTGATATCGTGGGAAAAACAGAAGCCCATATTCCCGAAGATGACCCACGAAACCCCGCCGTCATTGCAGATAATGTTGGAGATAACGTGGGGGATGTAGCTGGAATGGGTGCGGATCTTTTTGAATCCTATATTGGAGCAACCTATGGTTGTTTTGCCCTTATTGCTCTGTTTTATGAGGGCAATCCTACGTACATTTCTTTTATCTTTACTCTCCTGTCTATTGGATTTTTTAGCTCCCTTGTTGTCATATTTTTTTCTAGACACATGTCAAGAAAAAAAAATGTGAATCCAAGTTTCATGATTAAAAATATTGGCGTTTTTTCGTCCCTTATGGCTATTGTTCTCACCTTTTTTGCCAGTTACTATCTCCTCCAAAATTTATTCTTTTTCTATACAGTTACAGTGGGAATCATTTGTGGTTCTGTTATTGGCTTCATCACAGACTATTATACCTCCGCTGCACCGATTCGAACCATTGCATCGGCATCTGAAGCTGGCACTGCAAGCAATATCTTAAGTGGTTTCAGCTATGGAATGCAAAGCACGTTTCTTACTATTACAACCATAGTTATTGCTGTATTTTTTTCCTATGCGCTTATGAATGTTTTTGGGATTGCTCTGGCAGGGCTTGGAATGCTCATCACCGTAGCAGCAACCATTTCTGTTGATGCGTATGGCCCCATATCGGACAACGCCGGTGGCATTGCCGAAATGACTCATCAACCTGAATATGTTCGACAAACCACTGACAAGTTGGATTCTATAGGCAACACTACTGCCGCTATCGGGAAAGGGTTCTCCATTGGATCAGCCGCACTCACTGCACTAACTCTGTTTAACACATTTACTCACCTAGACAAAATTCAGGCTTTGCACACTTCCTTTTCTCTTGATAATCCGCAGGTCATTATTGGCCTCTTTGTTGGTGGGATGCTACCGTTTCTTTTTTCTGCTCTTACAATCAATTCTGTCACGCAAGCTGCCACCCCTATGGTAGAAGAAGTTCGTCGCCAGTTCAAAGAGAAACCAGGACTTCTGAAAGGACTCACCGCACCAGATTATGAAAAGTGTATTGATATATCCACTACGGGTGCCATCAAGGGAATGATTCTGCCCTCTTTGCTGGGAATTGTATTTCCTTTTGTATTGTATACAACTATTGGGATTGAATCTGTTATAGGCTTGCTTGCAGGAGTTCTTGTATGCGGTGTTACAATGGCAATTTTTATGTCCAATAGCGGAGGTGCCTGGGACAATGCAAAAAAATATATTGAATCAGGGTTTCATGGGGGGAAAGGTTCCATTGCTCACATTGCCTCTGTTACGGGAGATACTGTAGGAGATCCCTTAAAAGACACAGCCGGGCCTTCTTTAAATATTCTCATCAAACTAATATCCATTGTAACACTAACCTTTATTCCGCTTTTTCTATAACTCTTCAAAGGAGAAACTATGAAACGAATTGGCATTTTTACATCTGGACGTGACGCCCCAGGAACCAATGCTGTTCTTCGGGCCATTGCGAGAACTTCCTTTGAACACTCCTATGAAGTAATCGCTTTCCGTAACGGAATGGAAGGTGTTGTTTCCAACCATTCCTTTTTGATGGATCGATCGTATGTATCTGGGATTCTCCCCATTGGTGGTACCATTCTAGGAACTTCTTTGAGCGATCCCTACCTAGAAAATCACAATGCAATGAAAGACACAAAAAAGATTCAAGAAAAGCTTTCCATCACTAGCTTTATTGGGGTTGGTTCTTTCTCTACCATGAAATTGTGTGCATTTATGAAGGCATCCGACATCCCTGTTATTGGAATCCCTGCCACTATCGACAACAACATTCCCGGAACCGATTATAGTGTTGGTTTTCAAACCGCTGTCGACTATGTTTCAAGATCCCTAGATCGGTTACACTCCACTGCCTCCTCTCACCACCGAGTTTTCTTAGTGGAAGTTATGGGAGGTCAATGCGGTTGGATTGCTCTTCATGGAGGCCTTACGGGAGGTGCTGATCTCATCATCATCCCAGAAAAATCGTATTCAGTGCAAGAAGTTATCACCCATATACGAAGGCGAGAAGGAGAAGGTAAATTCTTTTCTATCGTTGTTCTTGCAGACACGGCTGGCTTTCCTGTCGACATATCCGACAAGGAAAAACAACAAATTGATGATCACAATGGGCTTCTTCAGTTCTTATCTCATGAAATATCCAAAGAAACGGGTATGGAAACAAGACAGCTAATCTTGGGACACTTGCAACGAGGTGGATCGCCATTGGCATCAGACAGGCTACTTGGAACCCTTCTAGGCAATGCAAGCGTTGAATCTGTTCGACGAGGGAATACGGGTGTTCTGGTGGGTCAAGTAAATGGTCAGATTGAATACACTGACTTAGAATCTATCAAAGAAAAGAGACCTGTCGATTTACAACTGTTAAATACTGCAAAAATATTTTTCTAATTAAGGAGATGGTTATGGAAATGAAAGCTACTCGCTATGGATATTCTGAAGCATTGTTGAAGTTGGGGGAAACCAACCCCACTGTTGTAGTTCTTGACGCTGATTTGTCGAAATCCACAACAACCAATACATTTCACAAAAAGTTTCCCCAACGAGCTTACAATATCGGGATTGCCGAACAAAACATGTTAGGGACAGCTGCTGGTCTAGCTATTGCTGGAAAAACTCCCTATGTTTCAACATATGGTGTTTTTGTATCAGGAAGAGCCTATGATCAAATACGAACCACCATTTGCTATACCGATCTTAATGTCAAAATTGGTGGTGCCCATGGAGGCATTTCTGTAGGTCCCGATGGTGCTACTCATCAAGCATTGGAAGAAATCGGACTTATGCGAAGTCTTCCCAATATGACTGTACTTGTTCCCTGCGATTACCACGAAACATACAAAGCTACTCTTGCATCGGCCACCATTGCTGGTCCTGTGTATATTCGATTTGGAAGAGAAGCGGTTCCCATTCTTACAACGCCAGACACCCCTTTTGAATTCGGAAAAGGCGTCATCGTCCAGGACGGTTCCGATGTTTCCATCATTGCTTGTGGCTCTATGGTGTATGAGGCAATGGTAGCAGCAGAAGAACTGAAAAAAGAGGGGGTTCATGCTCGCGTCATTAATATTCATACCGTCAAGCCAATAGATCAAGAAATCATTATAAAAGCAGCGAAAGAAACAGGCGCTATTGTAACAGCCGAGGAACACCAAATCATGGCTGGCTTTGGATCTGCCGTTGCCGAAGTAGTGGTACGGAATCATTCGGTTCCTATGGAAATGGTTGGAATCGAAGATACCTTCGGAGAAAGTGGCACGCCTGATGAATTAATGAAAGCCTATGGACTTACTCATGAGGCTATCATTCAAAAAGCCAAAGCAGTTTTGCAGCGCAAATAATCTTTCGATGAGTACTAAAGATCGCATTGATGAACTAAGAGACACAATCAAACAACACGATTATTATTATTACGTTTTGGATCAACCTAGAATCAGTGACAGCGATTATGATGCTTTATTTCAAGAACTTCTTGCATTGGAAAAAGAACACCCAGAATATGTTCGTTCTGACTCCCCGACTCAACGTGTTGGGCATACTCCTCTAAAAGCATTCCGTCCTTTTCATCATGAAAGTAAAATGTATAGCTTGGATAACGCATTTAAAGAGGAAGATATACAGAACTGGTACCAAAAACTATCCAGAATAGCTGACATTTCTGGTTGCTCCTTTGTGGCTGAACCCAAATTGGATGGATTGTCCATTGAGATATTGTATGAAAACGGAGTTCTTGTATCTGCCGGCACTAGAGGAGATGGTCTTGTGGGGGAAGATGTAACGCAAAATGTAAAAACGATACGGTCCATTCCATTGCATGTCCACCCCTTTGCCAAAATGCACTCTGAAGTGGTGTTACCATCGTTTCGCGTACGGGGCGAAATCATTATGCAAGAAGCCGACTTTATTGCTTTGAACAAGTATCGCAAAGATCATGATGAGCCTTTGTTTGCCAATCCTCGCAACGCAGCTGCTGGGTCACTACGACAACTTGATCCAGCTATTACAAACCAACGCAAATTGACAGCTTATTTTTATTTCCTGACCGATTTTCATGAAGAACACAAACCACTTCGGTATCACTCTGACGTTCTAGATTACCTTAAACAGCTTGGTTTTCCAGTGAATCCAGAGATTTCTGTAGTGGATTCTCTTGCAAACTTATATGCATATCAGAGAGAACTCCTTTCAAAACGGACATCTCTCCCTTATGATATTGATGGAGCCGTCTATAAGATCAACGATCGTCGTCTATGGAACGTTTTAGGAAGCACTTCCAGAGCTCCCCGTTGGGCAATTGCCTATAAATTTCAAGCAGAAAGCGGATCTACAGTACTTGCTGATATTCGTATATCTGTAGGAAGATCGGGAATCCTTACTCCCGTTGCTGTTTTAGAACCGGTTCCTATCGGAGGAGTAACGGTTTCAAGTGCCACCCTTCACAACGAAGATGAAATCATGAGAAAAGATGTTCGTATAGGGGATACGGTTATTGTGCAACGTGCTGGGGATGTCATCCCAGAGATTCTTCGGGTAGATTTGAACAAACGACCTTCCCATTCCCAACCTTTCCAAATGCCAACCCATTGCCCTATTTGTAAAACGAAAGTCTATCGTAAACCAGGGGAAGCTTACATCCGATGCACAAATATAGAGTGCCCGGCTAGAATTGAAGAAAGCTTTTCATATTTTGTTTCAAAAAATGGTATGGATATTGACGGACTTGGCAAAAAGTTAATTCAAAAACTATTGCAAGAAAGAATGGTTGAATCCATCCCTGACATCTTCGAACTTCAAGAGAAAGACCTTATGCATTTGGAGGGTTTTCAGTCCAAACTAGCTCATAAGATTGTTCAAGCCATTCAAATGGCTAAAAACCTCCCTTTATGGCGTTTTATGGCTGCTATTGGCATAGAAGGAGTTGGTGAGAATACAGCGAAGCTTTTATGTCAATATTACTCTTCGATTGATGAATTTCTTCAGGCCACCTACGAAGACCTTGATCACATCCCCGGTATTGGCCCAGAAACAGCCACTAATATAGTGCAGTATATACACAATCCTACCAATGTGGATATGATCGAAAGATGTAAAAAGGTAGGATGCACTTTCACCAACACAGGCAAAAAAACACCTATTGCTTCCAAGATAGCTGATAAAAGCTTTGTCATCACCGGTACACTGTCTATCCCCCGCAATGACATGAAGAAAAAAATTGAAGACAGGGGTGGACTTGTAAAAAATACGGTCACGTCTCAAACAGATTTCTTACTTTATGGTGACAATCCTGGATCCAAACTTGCAAAAGCCATTGCGCTTAACATTCCAACCATTACTGAAAAAGAGTTGGAAGAGCTTCTTTAGCTCTCGCAAATTTATTCCTCATAAAAAAAAGCCCTCTCCAAGAGAGGGCTTTTTTTGTTGTTACAACTAACAGATGTTAGGATTTTGGATAAATAAGTGTAATGGTTTGCGTGGCTCCATCCCATCCTACTTCTGCGCCAAATGTTTCGGCACAGAATCGCAGAGGTACCATGGTTCTACCATTAATTATGGTTGGCGGAGCATCTAGGATCATAGGTTCATCGTTTACCATAGCAGTGCTTCTGCCAATCCACAGCTGTATGGTTTTTCCGTAATAGATTAAGGTAATCTTCTGTTCATTGCCGTCCCAACCAACTTCAGCACCAAAGGTTTCCGATATAAATCGCAAGGGAACCATAGTTCTACCATTAATAATAGTGGGTGGGGCATCTAGTTGAACAAGTTGTCCATTGACTTCAGCCTGGTTGTTTCCGATGCGCAGAATAACAATTTTCTTTTCAGGATAAACAATGTGCAGCTCGACTACATTTTCGTTACCGATCTTATCAACTGCCTTTATGACAAAGACATTGACTTCTTCTTCAAGGGTCACTTCGTAGGCAAATTTTCCACCTTTTCCTAGCTCAATTTCCTTATCATCAATCGTTACAATTACGTCTTCTTCGTCACATTGACCAATGATGTAAAATTTATCTTCGGTGGAAATTGCATAGTCAGGCGTTGTAATATTTAAAGAAGGAGGCTTGGTGTCAAGGTAAATGGTAAGAGTCTCTTCGCCCTTGTTACCAACGTCATCTTCTGTTTCAACTAAGATCTCATTTTCCCCTTCTTCTAGTTCGATAAAGAATTCAAAATAACCATCTGCATCTAGCTCTGCTTCATCGTCATTAATGTAAACGAAAGCTGTAGGTTCAGTTTGACCCTTTAACGCAATCTCTACTTCTTTGGTATACAGTTCTCCGTCAATTTCAATGAATTCTGATAGATCCCACTCAATTACAGGTGGTTCTTCATCAACCACAGTAATTAAGACTGCTAAGAGAACCTTTCCACCATTGGTATCAAAGATAACTCTTCCAGAATGATCCCCTTGGTCCATATTCCAAGTATTAATGGTCAATATAGCTTCTGATGTATTGTCGTCGACCGAATCGATATCAATGGATAACCAGTCTTGATCTACTTCGACAGTTCCTTCTAGGCCATCAATGCCAACGTTTTCAAGAGAAAGTTCAATGTCGGTTATGGTATTTCGTTCAACCTTATCTAGTAGAATTCTGTCAGGAGATACTTCTAGTTTGGGTGCAAGAGACTGGTAACAGAATATTTCTTGTCGTCCAGTAAAAAAGATTTTATTGCCATATACAAGTACATGTCCAATGATTTCTTCGTCAATATCTTCTTTCCAGACACGTTTTCCACGCCTGGAAGCATCAAGAATAATAACTTCTGTACCGCCTGTAAGAGAATTGTTGGAAATCTCAGGACTAAAACACACAATGTAATCGCCAGCAAGGGCCATGTTTTCGAACTGAGAGGTACCGCCAACAGATTTAGACCAATTGTCTTTGCCATCAGTCTTGTCGAGTGCCCACAATTTGCCTTGCGCATCTTGCACAAAGATATAGTCTTCATTCATGGCTGGTGCAGTACCAAAGCACAAAGTATTGGTTTGATAGAATTCCCAGATTTCTTCTCCAGAGTCCAGATCATGAGCAGATACAACCAAAGAAGCTGAATTGCCCTCTATACGTCCACGGATAAAATATACTTGTTCGTCGTCGTTGCAAGAAGCCACGCCTAGTCCTTCATTGTCAATATAATCCCATATAATATTACCGGTATCTGCATCAATACAATATAAGTAACCGGGGGGAGTTATAGATAGGCGGCCTTCACTTGAGATAGTAAATCCGGCTGAAGAGGTATACAGGTACTCTTCATGCACTGATACGGGGGAGGCCCATCCGAGGTATTCTCCGCCTTCAATGTCAACTTCCCAGTCAACATCACCGGTTTCAGCATCCATCTTTACCAATAACGAACTATCGGTTTTGTACATGAAATCATCGTCGTCTTCACCAATAAACGCAAACATGGTTTTGAAATATAAAAATCCTTCACTGGCCGTGATAGGAGATGAGATAGCACCAGTAGCTTCGCTAACCCACTCTTCATCACCATCTTCCAATGTAAAAGCAGTGATAACTGTTAAGCCAGTTCCTTTGGTTCCAAAACCATCGGTAGAAGCAACATAAATAAGCCCTAAGACAGGATCAATAGCAGGGCAAGAAATAGAGAGACGATGTTCTGTTTCTGCTCTCCAGATTTCTTCTCCAGATTCCATTTCAACTGCAATCAATTCTGCTGCCTGCCCTCCGCGCGAACCATCATAAAGGACAGAATATAAAATACCATCATAAGCAACTGAACCAGTACCAAGAGATTGGTTCGATCCAGCATCGCTGTCAAATGGCCAATCCATAGCTTCTTCAAACTCGTCCCCTAAAGTTTTTGGAGAATAATTTGTTCCATACGCATCATGAGAATACATCAGCCATGGATGTATACCCGTTCCATCGGGAGCATTGTTCCCTATTTCAGAAAAAGCATTTACAGATAAGGACAATCCAGCAACTAGGATAAATGATAAAAATAGACTAATAAATCGTCTCATGGTCCCCTCCTGTCGAATTAATTGGATTTTTTTTCAGGGTCTTTGTTTTTTGCATTTTCACTTTCTGGTAAAGCCTTAACACTTTGTCGTGCGTGCATCATGCTTTTTCCTTCAAAAAATGCATTCTCTTCAATAATCAGTTTATCGGCAGAAATCTCACCTACAACTTTGCCTGTATCATGTATTTCAAGTTTCTCGGAACAAACAATGTTGCCTTCAATCTCCCCCATTACGGTTAAATTGGTTACTTCAATATTGGCTTCTATAACCGAACCTTCGCCAATAATAATATCGGCGTCTCCTTTAATAAGACCCTTCACTTTTCCATCAATCCGAACATTTCCTTCTACGAAAAAACTTCCTTCAATGAAGGTGCCTTTTCCTAAAAACGAAGTAGAGGAAGAGCGACTGATTTTTTGATCTGACTTTGATCCAAATGCCATATATCACCTACCTATTATGGTTCTACGGCTAAATTATTAACCAGCAGTTGATACCCTATAAAACTTTCCTGGGCAGTTGGATGGGTAGCAACCTTCGCTAATACCTGCCCTTTTTCTACAATATCCCCCAAGCTTATGGCAAGATCGTTGCAAAACAAATACCGTGAAATAGTGGTATGCAGATCTTCATTCTTGTGGGTGATTTCAATCACATATGTAGAAATTGCAATTTCTTCAATTCTGGTTATTTCTCCGCCTGCAGTTGCCTTAATATAAGTACCCAATGGAGCAAGAATTTCTACACCAGGGGTGGAAATATAGGTTCCTTGGCGGACTGGATATCCATTGATAGGAAGTCCTGTTGGAGTTTTGCGAACATTTTCTTGAATAACTTCTTGGCGTAACTGCGATGTCTCTAATTGATCCTCGTGATCTCCAATAATGGGATAGGAATCAGCGATGCTAGAGGCAGGTTGTGCTTTCGATTGACTGTGGCGTACACTGAATAGAAAATCAGAAAATTCCTTATTGGAATAAGGAAGCTTTAAAGCATTGCATGCGTCTTTTTCTGTGGAAGAAGCTTTGGATAAAAATACATCGGAGGTGTTGATAAAGGCTTCGGTTTTAATAAGGGCTTTTTTCACTTTAATCTCTCGGGAAAGGTCTTCATCATCGGCATTCATAATGGTTTGGAAACGTTGATAAAAAGATGTTACTTGTGATTGGTAATACCAATACTTGTATCCAATGATGGCAAACATAGTGACGAAAGCAAATAAGCAAGTAAAAGCAATGATTCGTAAGGGTTTGGATAAAAGAATATGGAAAGTTCGAGAGTTATGAGAGGATACAATTAAAATTTTGTCAGGATTGCTGCTTCTATTGTTAGTGGGGGACATGCTTACTCACCAAACTATTAAATCTTTCTGGATCAATGGCTTCGGATCCATATCGCACTTCATAGTGTACATGAACACATGTTGCAGTACCGGTACTACCAGCTTTGGCAATAACTTGTCCGCGTTTTACATATTCGCCTTCGTGAACGAGATTCTTGGAGTTGTGAGCATAGAGGGTCGAAATACCATCTCTATGATAAACAATGACTGCATTGCCATATCCACCAAGATAATTGGACTTCATAACTCTTCCCGATGCAGTTGCAGTAACATCTTGCCCGTAATATCCAGAGATGTCAACTCCAGTATGCCAGTCGGGGATTCCCCAGACAGGATGGATACGATATCCATAGCCAGGGTCGATGGGGCCCTTTAATGGAAAGCCAAGGGGTGTTTTCTCCCACTGGAGTAAAAAATCTTCTGATGCAAGAGAAAGAACTTCATTGTTTGTTATTATCTGATCTAATTTTTCTTTTTGTTCAATCAGATTTTTTTCAATGGTTAAGGCTGTTTCCAAATTAATAGAGGTCACGTTGTTAAAATATCCCGTATACCGGGTTATATCGGACATGTAGTCGTCAGGGTCTAAATTCATGGATGCTAGCTTTAAACTAGTGCGGTTTTTGGAATCTGTAGAAGCAATATGCCTCATTTTTTCCAAATTCTTTTCTTGGATTTCGTAAATGACCTTTAGCTCTTTTTCGATTGAATCAAGCTCTTCTTGTTGTAATTGTTCTGTTTCCTCTAAAGAAAGACCTGCTATTTTTACAAATTCTGTTTTGTAATAATTGTATCGGTGAACAAGTCGGAAAGATGCAAAAAGAAAAACAAGAAAAACAACGAGAGCTAAAAAAACCCATATAGAAGAAATAAAAAAACTCTTTGAATTTCCTCTGGTAGGCAAATAAATAAAATTAAATCCACGTTTTTCTGTGTTCATAGCACCAACATCATATAATAGTTTTACATTTTATTTTGACTATTTGGATACGTTTGTCAAGAAAATGAAAATGAAAAAGCCCCGGCAAGAACCGGGGCTTTTTGTTTACGTAGTACGCTATTCCAATACTATTCCAATACAATGCACTCAAGAGGGCATGAATCAACACATGCACCGCAACTAGTACAATTCTCTGGATGTGTAAGTTCGCAAATATCATCAACCAACTCTAAAGCGTCGACAGGACATCCATCAATACAAACACCACAACCCGTGCAGCAATCAGCATCAATTTTAGGTAAAGCCATTGAATCCTCCTATAAGAATTTTTTATGCATTATATACATCATTTCTCAAAAATACAAGATTGGAATCTTACAGATCTTGTTTCGTAAACTCATGCCAATAGGTCTCTTGAAAAATCAAAGATTGGTTCTGTATGCGCACAATGTCAATTGGTTTTAATGCCAATCCACTTGCATCAAAACCTTTGAGCCCAGTAAAGAAATGAATGTCGGAAAGGTCTGCCTTACGAAGCTCTTTGTAAATCTGAGCCAATGAATTCTGCTTAGAAACAGAAGCTGCATGATTGATTAAGGTCATTTCATCAGCGCCTAGTGCAGCATAATAATCGGGTGGTTGACCAAATGTTTTCAGGTAAGTCTGAAAGAATGAAGAGGAAGTAAAGTCAGGTTTTTCAGTGAAAAAAGGAACTAGAAAAAACGTGTCTTCCCAAAAATTATTTTCTAGAACCTCCTCTATTGGTAAAGTAGGCATAATAATAGGCGCAAAAATGGAAAAGTCTTTTCTTGCGGTTGCAATCATTGTCTGATACATGGACGGTTTTGTTATAAGAAAGATAGCATCTACATTAGACTGTGAAATGGTAGCAAACACTTTGTTAGGATCCACCGTATTCTCATTTAAAAAACTGATTTCCATAATGGTAGCATCTATGTTGTTTCCTTCTTGTGTGAAACCTTCTTTCAAAGATCGTAATCGTTGACTAGACTGATCAACCACAATGCAAATTCGCTGTTTTTTCATTTCAGTTACCACATATCGAGCGCTCAGTTTTCCTTGATATAGAGGATTTTGGTTTACCAAAAGAGTGGTTTTGACTTCATCTACAATACTGTGCTGATAAGAATTACATACAAAGGTTCTATCCCATGCATCGGCTACAAATTTAGCAACCTGAGCGCATTCAGCTGAAGGGGTTCCCATCATGATTCCCTGCGGATGTTCTTGGAAAAAATCCCGGAATGCGTTGGCTGCATCCTCTGGATCTCTTCTTGTGTCATAGTAAACAAATCGGAATTGTCGGTTCATTTCAAGCTGATTCGACTGAAGTTTTCTTCCGTTGGTTAGCGATGTATAAACATCTGATGCTTGAGAAGACTGATCTTCGGCAAATCCTATATAGTAAAGGTCTCGATTCGAGCAGCCTGTCAGAAGGGAAAAAATGACAATGCAAAGGAAAATCTTATGAATCGCAAATTTCATTAGTTTTGCACCCATTCCGTAATGGGGGTATCGAAATAACGACCAATAAAGTTTTCAACTCTTGGTAGCGGCTTTAGGTCGCTATAATCATATCCCTGTCGATGCATTATCAAAACTCGATAATTGGCTGCATTGGTGTATTGGTCCAGGAGCATGTCACTAAACGTCTGCATGTAAAGCATCATATCATTGTTATCTACATGAAAAGAGGTGTGAAGTTCAATACTTTCAACCATCGAATGAAGAAGCGAGTAAAAATTCCCCGATGCTCCACCTGTATCTGCTCCGTAGGATTGAACATGTGATATGTATTCATCATAATGATCAAACACGTTGTTAAGGCCGTCTTCTAGTGTATCAAGAGAAGTTGTAATAGATTGATAGAAATTGTCTTCGGTTGAAAAAACGTCTTCCAAAGAAACTTCTTGAAAGAATTCATGTTGATCGCTTTCAACCCCTAAATCGTAGCCCATTGAAGTAGCCAATGCAAGAGTATCAGGATTGTTTTCTATAGAGAGCTGACGCAATGGAAGGAGCACTGGTAAAGCTTCCTCGTAAAACTGAGAGGGTACATTCATTTCTAGAGAATCAATGGAACGTAGCTCAATAAAAAGGTTTTGATAAAGGAGCTCAAGTTCATCCCATTTCTCTTTCATGTATTGCTTCCTTAAGCCATATGCATGTCCTGGGGTGGGGTTTTCGTAATCATCCATCTCTTGAATAATGTCTTGCCCTTGTATATTTGCTTCGTACATAAGAGTTTCGTAGGACTCCAGCCACAATTCAGGATACAAAATATCGGAGGGCAGCTGGAGAGACCCGATAGACATCATGGCTACTTTTCCCATCTTATCAAAGCGTTGAAAAAGTCCATCCCCTACCAATAAATCGGGGACATTTACCGTTTGCATAACAAAAAACGAATTTCGCATGTGAACTTGCTCTATACCTTTTTGCATAGAAAAAAAACTAGCAGTAGTTCCCGCCACTTGATCGGTATAGTATTGCATTGTAGGGATATCTGATGATTCAATGGGGGACTGTTTTAAAAGACACGAACTAGGAATGTAGATGGAATCAATATTTTGCCATGGTTGGGTACTGTTTTCCACATTTAAATCCAGGATCTGCTTGTACAGAATCATCTTTTCTAGTTCCACAAAGCAAAGTAGTTCTTCGTCTAAAGAATCAGGAAACCCAGATACTTCTACATTTAAAAAGGCAGAATCCTGATATTCAATGCTAGGTGGTATATCCAATACATCCTCAGCAAGGCTTACATAGTTTGCAATCGGTACCTCCGAATAGGCACTAAACCAATTCGCCAAATCACTGTAGTTAGATACATAGCTAGTTAACTTGTCAGCTGCCAATTTATAGTTTTGCAGCATGACTCCCGTATGATAGATCATTCTTGCATATCTAGAGGCCTGATCCGAATTGACATGAAAAAGAATTGGCTGGGCATTTCTTTCTACCGTCTGTGCGGCTAAAATACCTTGATCAACCGTATTTCTTAGTTTGGTTTTAAACATGATAACTTTCCCGATATCAATTAACCCAATCCCCACCACAACAAGAAATAGAATAAACACAGCGTACAAAATAATCACTTGTCCAACTTCTGAAGCAGCTACATCCTTTTTCAGTTGTTTCATGATTCTCCCTACAAAATAAAAAATAGATAAAAGAATAGACAAAACTACGGTTGTTTAATATCCTTCAAATATTATAATTCAAAACTGTACGCATATTATATACTATAACGAGGTAGAATAAATATGAAAAGACGGGAATTGGGCCTACATTATTTGCAAGAAAATCCGTATCACGTAAAAACTTTTGATCAGTATCCTGTCTCTTTGACTCGAGAGGATATTTTTCATTTTTGCCAACAGATAAGGCGTGATATTGTATTGTCGACCTTTTCTGCTGGCTCAGGACACCCTGGTGGTTCTCTTTCTGCAACCGACATGATGGGGGTTCTGTGGACATCCTTTCTCAACCATAAGCCTGCTCTTCCTTCCTGGGAAGATCGAGACTACATGATCTATTCAAAGGGGCATGTAAGTCCTCTTATCTATTCTCTTTATGCAGAAACTGGATACTTTGACCGTACACTCCTTGCTTCTTTTCGAGAATTTGGATCTCCTTTGCAAGGTCACCCGGCAAAAAGTAAGCTGGATTGCGTGGAAGTTTCCACGGGTTCGTTAGGACAGGGCTTATCCGTTGCTGCTGGCATTGCTATGGGGCTGAAGCAAGACCATAAACCGAATCACGTCTTTGCGCTTTGTGGGGATGGTGAATCACAAGAAGGTCAAATTTGGGAAGCCATTATGAGCGCTGCCCATTACCACCTAGACAACCTGACACTCTTTTTCGACTACAACAATCTAGAAATTGACGGCTGGGTGGAAGATGTTATGGGTATAGCCCCCATTAAAGACAAATTTGAAGCATTCAATTGGCACACCATTGTTATTGATGGACACAATACTGACGACATTTCAAAAGCCATCCAAACCTCACTAGAAAACAAGAATCGGCCTACCGTCATCATTGGCAAAACCATCAAAGGCAAAGGAGTTTCTTTCATGGAAAACGAGGCTGACTGGCATGGTAAAGCCCCAAATGAAGAGCAACTCAACATTGCTTTGCAAGATATTAATAGAGAGGTTGACGAATGGACACACTAAAGAGAACTCCTTTGTATGAGGAGCATGTTAAGTTAGGAGCCAACATGGTTCCTTTTGTTGGATTTGAAATGCCTATTGTGTATACATCCATGATTGAAGAACACATGGCTGTTCGAGACCATGCTGGTATCTTTGACGTATCACATATGGGAGAGATTACCATTGAGGGTAAAGATGCCTTGCCCTTCACAGACTATTTAATTACAAACAAGTTAAGTACCGCCAAGGCAGGTGACATTAAATACTCTGCAATGCTCTATGAAGATGGTGGAGAAGTTGACGATTTACTTGCTTACAAAATAAACGACGAAAAAGCATTGTTAGTTGTCAATGCATCCAATATCGAAAAAGACGTTGCTCATATTCTGGCAATTAAAGAATCTAGACCTGATCTGGATTGTACTATCCAGAATACTTCTGACCAATGGGGACAAATTGCTTTGCAGGGACCGAAGGCAGCTTCCATTTTACAACAAGTTACACCGACCGATTTAGAGACAATGAAGAAGTTCACATTTCAAGAAATTTCTGTAGGGGGTATCCAAACACTAACCTCTAGAACTGGTTATACTGGCGAAGATGGATTCGAAATACTAGCGCCAAAGGACTCTACTTCCACCCTATGGAAACTATTGATGCAAACGGGCGAAAAAGATGGAATGCTTCCTTGCGGATTAGGAGCAAGAGACACGCTCCGCTTTGAATCCTGTCTTTGGCTTTATGGAAATGATATCGATCATACAACAAACCCCATTGAAGCTGGTCAAGGTTTTGCTGTCAAGCTAGACAAGGATTTTGTTGGAAAAAAGGCTTGTCAAGAAGCAAAAGAAAAAGGTCCTAAGCGAAAACTTACTGCCTTTGAAGTGAATAGTAAAATGATACCCCGCCATGGCTATTCAATCTACCACGAAGGCAAAGAGATTGGACGAGTGACATCGGGGAGTTACTGTCCAAAAATTGATAAAGTGTGTGCAATGGGCTACATACCTGCAGATCTTTCGGTTGTTGATAATAGTGTTCAAATTAAGATCAGAAATAAAGAAGCCCCTGCAACTGTTGTAAAAAAACCATTTTATAAAAACAATAGATGATGTAGTTCATTTACAAAGGAGTTGGAGATGCAAATTTCGAATCGTGCAAAACATGCAAAAGCCGAAGGGGCTTTTGAAGTCTTGGCAAAGGCACAGCGTATTGAAAGAGAGACAGGCGTGAAAGTTGTACACATGGAGATAGGAGAACCTGATTTTCCTACCCCAAAAGGGATTATTGAAACATGTAAAACAGCTCTTGATGAGGGCAAAACTCACTATACCCCGGCAGGTGGTATTCCAGAGTTTCGCACTGCCGTTGCAAAACACCTTAGCAAAACAAGGAACATCAATGTAGATCCTGAAAATGTCCTTGTTGCATCGGGTGGAAAACTACTGATTTACACAACCTGCGTTACCTTTTTGGAGCCAGGAGATGAATGCATTGTTCCCGACCCAGGATACCCTCCATACCAATCGGCCGTCAATCTAGCCGGCGGAATACCCATTCCATTACCACTCACAGAAGAAAATGGATACCAGGTTACAGCGGAAGAATTGGAAAAAAGGATTACTCCAAAAACGAAATTAATTATCATCAATACTCCACAAAATCCCACCGGCGGAGTGTTGTCCAAACAAGAACTAGAAAAAATTGCAGATGTAGTCAAAAAAAGCAATGCTATTGTATTTTCCGACGAAATATACTCGGATTTGATTTACTCTGAAGAAGACCAACATTTTTCTATCGCAAGCATCCCCGGGATGTTAGATCGCACAGTGCTGATGGATGGAATGTCCAAAACCTATTCGATGACCGGATGGCGACTAGGCTACGCAGCAGTACCGAAAGAATTCTACGGTAGCATGAAGAAAATTGTCAACAATACAGTGTCTTGCTGCCCTGCTTTTACGCAAATTGCTGGTATTCATGCTCTCGAAGGAGACAATCCTGAGGTTCACATGATGTGGGAACATTTCAAAGAGCGTAGAGATATCATTTTTTCTCTCGTCAATGAAATCCCTGGTATGAGTATGATCAAACCCAAGGGTGCATTCTATGCGTTTGTAAACGTAAAGCCCATTTTAGAAAAATATTCTATAACCTCTGCAGACTTGGCTGAACTTTTCCTCCAGAAGGCCTATGTAGCATGCCTGAGCGGAAGCATTTTTGGGAAGCAAGGAGACAACTATATTCGATTCTCCTATGCCACCTCTAAGGAAGACATTCAAAAAGGTATGAGTAGAATCAAAGAACTCATTGAAACGGAATTTCCCGTATAAATGATTGTGCAAAAGGATTTTCGATTTGATGCTGCCCACCACTTGACACACTACCATGGAAAATGTGAATCTTTGCATGGCCACACCTACTACCTTTCTGTCATGGTTGAAGGAGAGTTAGATGTTTCCTCCGGCATGGTATTGGATTTTCTCTGTATCTCTAATGCTGTTCATGAAAATATTCTCTCCAAGCTAGACCACAAAAATCTTAATGATTTTTTCGAAAACCCTTCCACAGAGATTGTTGCAGAATGGATTTTTAAAACCTTGCATCCCCACCTTCAAAGTCCTACCTACCAACTTACAACCATTAAACTATCCGAAACACCTTCTAGTCACATAACCTATACAAAAGAAGATTATGCGAGATATACAGAACGAAACTGATGATCGCAAAGTGAAGATTGATCGGGTAGGCGTACAAGGAGTACGCTACCCGATCTCAGTTTCTGATCGAGAAGGATCTACTCAAGCAACTACGGGACTTGTAAGTCTCTACGTCGACCTCCCTAAAGAATTTCGTGGTACTCACATGAGTCGTTTCATTGAGATTCTAAATGTTCATCGAGACAATATCGCCATTCTTTCTCTTGAGGGAATTCTGCAAGATACGAAAAGAGCCTTAAAGGCAGAAACATCTCACATAGAGATATGTTTTGATTTCTTTATCAATAAAGCCGCCCCTGTTACTGGTATAAAAAGTTTTTTATCGTACGATTGCACATTCATTGCTTCAAAAGGCAGTGATTTTGATTTTTTAATGCAAGTAAAGGTTCCCATACAGCTTCTTTGTCCATGTTCCAAAGAAATTTCAGCCTATGGGGCTCACAACCAACGAGGAATTGCCTCTGTCTCTATTCGTATGAAACATGGCCACCAAAACATTGTTTGGATTGAAGAAATCGTTTCTATTTGCGAAAAGGCCGCTTCCTCTCCCGTATACTCGCTACTTAAAAGAAAAGACGAGAAATACGTTACAGAATATGCGTACAATCACCCCCGATTTGTGGAGGATGTTGTTCGAAATATTTATTTACCCCTAAATCAGGACCAAAGAGTAACTTGGTTTTCGATTGATGTTCTAAGCAACGAGAGTATCCATAACCACAATGCATACGCCCAAGTAGAAATGGACAAACGATAATATGTTTACGTCGATTGACCCATCTTTGGTTTGTTCAGCATTACAAGAAATTGGGTGCACGCAAGAAAGCATTCCTATCTTTTTAAAGAAAACAAATCTCCTTTGCATCAAGGCAGATCATATTGGATACAAAGAAGCTACCATTCTGAAACAAACGTTTCTTAGTCACGGTGGCGATGTAGCTGTACACAAGAATGTACTGGATCATTCCATAGAAGATTCTACTATTCTGATGATAGGAACTGAAAATGTGATTGCTCAATGTCTGCAAAGCTTAGAAAGACAAAACTATTTTCAGATCCCTACCATTCGTAAAGAGCTTGCACGCTTTCTTTGCACGCTCCACCAAAAACAACAAGTCCGCCAGCCTGTATTAATGGGCATATTAAATCTAACCCCCGACTCCTTTTCTGACGGAAATGAATGTATTTCTATGAATGACATATTGCAAAAAGCATCATCTCTTCTTGAACAAGGATCTGACATCCTAGATATAGGAGGAGAATCTACAAGACCAGGTGCTGCATTGATTCAAGAAGAAGAAGAATATCGTCGCGTGATAGAACCCATTGTTCAAATTCACCAACATTTCCCTAGCTGTAAGCTATCACTTGACACCCACAGAGTCTCCATTGCAAAAGCAGGCATTGAAAATGGCATCCAAATGATCAACTGCATAAAAATCTCCCCAGAAATGATCGAACTGATTTCTCGACATCCCTCTATAGAGCTTGTCATTATGCATATGAAAGGGACGCCTAAAACAATGCAAAAAGAAACGCAGTACCATTCTCTTTTAGAAGAAATTCATCTCTTTTTTGAAAAGACTCTTGAACAATGTTCTCGTTACTCAATAGATAAAGAACGAATTGTCCTAGATCCAGGAATAGGTTTTGCCAAAACCGCAGAACAAAATTTTGACATTTTGAAACATATCTCTTGTTTTTATGATTTAGGTTGCAGAATACTTGTGGGTCATTCCCGAAAAAGCTTTTTTGGTGACATGGCATCTATTCCCTTGCCTGATAGAGATTCTCCAACAGCCCTTATGAGTGCACTTCTGTGGGAAAAAGGGGTAGATATTCTTCGTATTCATGATGTGAAGGCCACCAAAAATGCCTGCAAAGTCCTTTCTATCATGCACTCATGAACACCGTTTATTTTTCATTAGGAAGCAACGAAGGAAATCGCAAAAGCTCCCTTCTACAAGCTTTGCATTATCTATCATGCAAAGGTATTTACCTATTGAAAGCCTCTACTATCATTGAAACAAAACCGTATGGCATGAAAAATCAATATCCGTTTCTTAATTGTGTCATAAAAACTAGGGTTCCTTCCTCAGACCCTTCTCAAATTCTTCGTATCGTGAAGGGTATTGAGCAGCTTATGGGGCGGAAAGAATCGGTTCGATGGGGTCCTAGGAATATTGATATTGATATATTGTTTTGGAATCGGGACATTGTTCGCACTCATTCTCTTACAATTCCCCATGAAGACCTACATAATAGAAGTTTTATACTTCTTCCATGTATGGAAATCTGTCCTACTTTTATCCATCCTGTATTTCACAAAACCATAAAACAACTATGGAATATTTACAAAGAAAAAAAACTATGATACTATGAAAAAAAATCTTTCGGAGGTTCTACTATGTGGTCAAATTGGACAAAAATTTTTTCTTCCATTTGGTTGATTCTCTTTTCCATTCATATAACGAATGTGTGGAGTCTTCACCCTGTTACTCTCATTGTAATGGCAACCATAGTGTTCATTGCTGCCATGTTTGATCTTATATCAAAGCAAAAAGATAAATAGTTACGAGTAACGCTTTTGTACAAACGTTTGGTTGTTTTATTTTTGGGCTTTGTTTTCATGGTAAGTGCTGGTTACCCAGCACTTTTTTTTTCGCATCGAGCACTAGCCGCCTCTTCGTATTCATCGCATTGTTTTGTTGAAAATCAGGGTCAGTGGGATTCTTCTATTCGTTTTTTCTACAACGCTACCTTTGGAGGTATTGTATTTGCGGAAACTGCAATACATATCAGGTTCCCCGCTAAACCCTCCATCCAATACTCTTTTCCCTTTGGTTCTATAGCACCAACTGGCTTTCAGCCTTCTACTGTTCAATATACATACATAACTTCCTCTGGTGTAATCAGAGCACAAACCTGGTCTTCTATTCAATATCGGGACGGCTCAAATGGAGTTGATTATCTTTTCTACATTGAACAAGACATCCTTTCTTGTTCCATCACTCTCTCTCCATATTCATCCCGAAAGGAAGGCCTAATTCCTTTTCGTAGTACTCTACAAAAAGATTTCCCAAAAAGGCCTCCTATTAGTACAGCCAAATCATTGCACTATACAGTCCCTATTGACCCTTACGGCAACACTACCGCCGAAGACAATGAACCGCCGGGGAATGAGACCCTTCAAGCTATCCATACCAACCCCCTTGGAGTTTCTTGGGTAGGTGGAGCTGTTCTGTCTCCTAGTAGTCAATCACAAGAAACAAACTCCCCTGAAGAAAATTACGATGCATATCTCAAAAGATATCGAAAAGATGGATCAGTTGCAGAGTGTATCCTTTTTGGTGGCTCTGAATGGGAGGAAGTGACAGGGATTGACGTCTCAAACGATGGTCTTGTATATTGCTGCGGAACAACCGATTCAAAGGATTTTCCTTTTACAAGAAATCTATCATCAAGCCAGCGCTTTCAGAACACCAATGTTTTTGTTCTCATCTACAATCCCTTAGACCAATCCTCCAAGGCACTACTTTTGGGAGGTTCAGACAACGATGCCGCTCTTGACATCAAAATTAATTCACGCCAAGATGTTCTGATTACAGGATATACTACCTCTTCGGATTTTCCAGCTACTAAACGTTTTGTCTCAACGAACCAAGAGCCCCATCAGAGCAATGCTTTTGTTGCTTGCATTGATACTAGCGATTGTAGTTTGCTCTACAGCACACTTGTTGGTGGTTCTCAATGGGACGTTGGTATGGGCCTAGCCCTAGACCCATTACAAAACATTTACATTACTGGGTACACATATTCTCCTGATTTCCCAGTCACCCCACTTGCTTATGACACATCTCACAACGGAGAAAAAGATGTATTTGTTGTTCGTTTTACTTCCGATGGAAACCGCATGATCTTTTGTACGTTCCTAGGGGGTGATTCCTTGGACATTGGGAAGGCTATTGACTGTGATTGGCAGGGCAATGTTTTTGTCGCTGGTACTACAAATTCCTCTTCTTTCCCCTGTTCTACTCGTCATGTACAAAACAATCTAGGTGGTGATCAGGATGGCTTTATCACAAAAATGAACGGTTCCGGTTCAAAGCTCTTGGCATCTTCCTATATCGGAGGGTCTTTGCGAGATGAAGTGACCGACCTTATCACCGATCATTGGGGAAACGTATATGTAACTGGCAATACTTTATCAGAAGATTTTCCCATCACTACCCAAGCTGAATTTCCGATGCTTCAGAAGCAACAAGACATTTTCTTTATGCATATGAATGCCCATCTTGATTCAATTGTTTACTCAAGTTATCTAGGCAATCATGAATTCGATATTGCCGGAGGAATAGGGATTGATTTTTACAACAATTTGTATATCGCCGGTATTCATGACGATTCAAAAGAGACTTTTTTACATATCGCTTCCTCTCCTAGAACATCTTCCTGCTTTCTTGATCAACCATTCCTCTCTATACATAGACCCTTTGGAGCATTTATTGTACAAGATCCCCTCAAAAACAATACATTCCGCACTATTCCCAATAATTTTTCGTTCTTGGATGTTGTTAACAGCACCTCTCCTACCATACAAATAGAGTTTTCTTCCCCTTTTATAGCCTACCTGCAAATGATTCTTAATACAAATCCACTGACGCAGCTTCACAAAAACTCCCGCGAAGCTGGATTTGAAGGAGAAGAAACCACCTATTTTGGATATTACACAAAAAAAGCACTGGAAACATTTCAGATTCTCCATCACATACTACCTACCGGTTTATTGGATAGAGAAACTGCGATTGCATTAGATCAGTGTTTTGTAGATTTACAAAAAAAACCTGTCAAGCTACTCCCCAAAAATTGGGTCGTGAAACCCTTGCTTGTAAAAGATAAACTGCAAATTGTCACACCTAACTTTCAAGAGTGGTATATAAAAATCCAAGACCCCACCGATGCAACGATTGGCTGGATGAATTTGAATAGCTTTTCTTTTTCTATCCAAAGCCAAAGCCACCTTGCAACCCTTACTCAACCCATATCCCCATCGATTGAAGGGCAAAGGGGCGGACGCACTGAAAAGATCATTGCTACTTATATCCAGAACGAATTAACAAACTATCTTCCTGACCATTTCCCTGAGGAGTTGTCATTTGCCCTGATTGTACATGAATCATACCCTGATGCATATCATTTTGACAACTCTTTAGTCACTTTCGATGCTGGAAGGGGTATTCAGCAAATTACAACCAATGCCTATGTTGGTTCTGGCTTAGGATTAGCCCTGTTCACGACTGCTGGTAGTAAATATCTACCTTATTGGCATTGTTACGAACCGGGCTTACCAGTAGATTACCCTTCCAATCACAATGCAAACACTGACAAGTTTAGTGGTTATTATTGGGCCGAAGCAGAGTGTCTCCTAGGAGAGCCCTATGTGTATTGGGGCGGCATCTTTCAAAAAGATCAATGCATTGGTACATGTATCTACAATTGTGCACTCGACACAGGAAGTAGAATATATACAAATACACCTTTGGGTATCCAGTCTAATATAGCTGATGGTTTTGTAGTTTTGCAAGACAAGCTAGCTGCTACTTCTCCAACCGAGGAATGTTTTCCCATTGCGTTTTCCTCTTCCTTTTTTGAGCAGCCCTTATCCCTCTCAGAAGAGGATGTACGATTTATTTCCTCGATCCAAAGGTATCATGGTTATTTTCGATTTCCACAAAATGATCCCAATAGCTATCTATACGCTATTTCTTTGCAGCTACAGAAAATTGGTCTTGGAATTCAAAACAATGATACAGACATATATTGGTTTTCAAAGCAATTCACAAAAGACCGTGCAATATCGTTTTTAGAGTGGTCAGAAAAAGTAAAGTACGTATTTGAAAACAATATTGAAACCTTTTAATTCTCAGCCTTTATTCTCTATATCAAAGAATATGCTGTTCCAAAAAAGAGGTATTGATCGTTCCTTTTTGATACTCTGGATGTTCCAACACTTTTAATAGCAGGGGAATATTGGTTTGAACTCCCTGGATGGTAAACTCTTGCAAAGCTCTTTTCGCAATGGTAAGCACTTCCTGACGATTAGATCCATGAATGATCATTTTTGCAAGTAGCGAATCATAGGAAGAAGGAACGACATATCCAGAATACACATGAGAATCCACTCGTACGCCTCGACCAGCTGGGAAATGAACAAAATCGATTTTTCCAGCACAAGGAACAAAGGTTTCCGGATTTTCAGCTACAATACGAAACTCCATGGCCCAACCTGATTGATGAATCTCGCTTTGTAGCAATGGCAAAGCATCCGTTTGTGCAACTTGGATTTGCATTTTGACAATGTCGATCCCCGTTGTTTCTTCTGTCACTGGATGTTCAACTTGAATACGGGTATTCATTTCTAAGAAATAGAAGTTGCCTTCGCTATCGGTGATAAACTCACAAGTACCAGCATTCTTATACTGTAGTTTCTCCCCCAAACAAACAGCAGCTTTTACCAACAAAGATTCTTTTTCTTTAGGTAAGCCGCAAGTGGGAGATTCTTCTATAATTTTTTGGTGTTTTCTTTGAATAGAACACTCTCGGGTTCCCAAATGAATAACATTGCCTTTCCCATCACCAAAGATTTGAACTTCAATATGTCTAGGATGAAGTAGCAGTTTCTCCATATATATTTCATCCGATCCGAAGGAAGCAAAAGACTCCCTTTGAACAATCGGAAAATTGTCCATGAGTTGTTGTTTGGAATCAACCCTTCGTATACCTCGACCTCCACCACCCATTGAAGCTTTTAAAAGCAATGGATACCCAATACTCTCGGCAGCTCTCAGTGCATCTTGAATATCCTGTAAAGGTTTCTCTGTTCCAGGCAAAATAGGAACATGGGCACTTTTCGCGATACTGCGCACATGCGCCTTGTTAGAACAATGGATCAAAGAATCAGGAGTTGGACCAATAAACAATAGCCCATAGTCTTGACAAATTGTAGCAAATGTGGCGTTTTCGGACAAAAAACCATACCCTGGGTGAATAGCATCTACCTCCATCAATGTAGCGACGGTAATAATTTGAGAAAAGTTGAGATAACTCAAGGAGGGATTGGCTGGCCCAATGCAAACAGAAATATCAGCATACTTGACTGGCAATGAGTCGGCATCAGCTTCTGAGTAAACTAATACAGATTCAATTTGCATTTCTTTGCATGCCCGAAGAACACGGAGTGCAATTTCTCCTCGATTTGCAATCAGTATTCGACGAATGCTATGCTTCATCGTTAGAATCCTGTGGCTTAATCTCAAACAGCGGTTGACCATATTCCACCATATCACCATTTGCAGCTACAATTTTCGTCACCACTCCCTCTATATCGGAGTGTATTTCGTTCATCACTTTCATGGCCTCTACTAGGCATAGTACTTGTCCTATCTCCACAACATCTCCGATTTCTACATATGGCTCTTGCTCGGGAGATGAAGCTCGATAAAAGGTTCCCACTAGAGGTGTTGTTACAATATGCAGATCGTTACGATTCTGTCCAGACGCATTATCTTTGGAGGAGTCCTCGCTAGAAAGTGCAGCTTTAACAATCTCCATTTGACTATTCTCATTTTGCTCAATACTGATCTTCCAGTCTTTGGTCTCAATGTGAACTTTTTTTGTAGAATTCTCTCTCATAATTTGTATCAACTTCTCTACTTGATACATGGCTTCGGTTTTGTCATTATCCATAAAATCCCTCCATTTGTAAAATGTTGGCTATCGCAACCACTCGAATTCCTTTGCCTTGACCTGCAGAATCCATTCCTTTATCGGTTGTGGCCTTGATGTTTATGATACTCTCTGAAATGCGGAGTGCTCTCGCAATGTTTTTTTTCATTTCATGTACATAGGAGTGAATATGAGGTTTTTTGCATACAACAGTTATGTCAATGTTGCCCACTTCCCAAAAAAACGGCATTGAAGCGGACCGAAGTTTTTGCAAGAGCGATAGGCTACGGATTCCCATCAAAGATGGTTTTTTAACGCCAAAGTAAGAGCCAATATCACCCATTCCGATAGCGCCAAGAATAGCATCGATGACAGCATGAATCAATACATCGCCATCAGAATCTCCCTCAAGCCCTTCATGGTGAGGAAAATAAACGCCCCCTAGAACAAGATCCCTGCCTTGCTCAAAAGGGTGAAAATCCCACCCTATACCAACTTTTGGGTTTGATCTAGAAAGCTTTTCCAAAAACGTCTTTGTCGTTGGATCTGTAATTTTCTCAGAAATATACGATCCAGAAATGTATTGTATGGATATGGATGAACAAAAATGGAGAAGAAGTTCAGTTTCATCTTCCCATATACCTTTATTTTTTGTATAGGCTTCAAGCAGTGTTTTCTTGTGATAGAACTGAGGAGTTTGTGCTCGAACAAGGCCCTTTTTTGAGACAGTTTCTAGGATCGTTCCATCTCTTACTTTTTTTAAAGAATCGTAAACAGGAAGAACAGGAATCACTCCTTGAATAGATTCTTCTTCTGAAGCCATAAACAATGAATCTAGTATATTGGTGGGAACAAAAGGTCTAGCAGCATCATGGATGAAAACCCATTCCGAAGAAGATGTACATTGTTGTAGTCCATTCCAAACACTTTCTGTTCGTGTTTCGCCACCCTTTACTATATGTATTTTTTGATTCGTTGGAAACCACTTTTCAATATCAGCAAGGTGGAAAGGACCTACAAGAACAATTTCATCAATTCTATCGTCGCATACAAAGTTTTGGAGGGATGAAATATAAGCTGGCTTACCAGCTATAGAGATGTGGAGTTTGGAATCTGTCGCAGAAAATCGTGAACCACTTCCCCCTCCTACAATAACACAACTAGCTTTATGATGGTTCATCAAGTTCCTTAATGAATTTTCCAAATACAATTTTCCCTGCTGTCGATTGCAGCACAGACATGCATTCCACCTCAACATTTTTGTGGAGATGGTGAATACCATTTTCGACAATAACCATCATCCCATCGTCAAGATATCCTACTGCTTGATTCTTCTCTTTTCCAGGTCTGTTAAGGTGCAATGCTAAGATATCCCCGGGTACCAATTGTAAACGGAATGCCAAGGCAAGCTCATTAATATTAATAACTGGTATGCCTTGAGCTCTCGCTTCATCGGTAAGATTAACATCCAGCGTTATGATAGAAGATTTTGTCATCTTTGCCAAAGAAACAATATGGTCTCGGATAGACTTAGGAGCTTCCATAAAGGATACAATTTGCATTTTCTTCTGTAGCAATTGCGTTAGCCGGTTGATGATTTTTCTTCCTTTTTCTACTCTTCGTGCATACACGAAGCTAACTTTTGCCAATCGATTCAATTCGTCAATTGTAACTGAAGAAACGAAAAACCATGAGGGGAAAAGCCCTAATTTTACCAAATCTGCAATGCGCCCATCTAAAATTGCACTGCTATCTAGTACATAGGATTTCTTATGGGCTATACCTCGTATCCGTATCCTCATTTGCGTATAACTCTTCGTGATTAAATCTATGAAAAAGAAAATAATGTAGAAGCCCACAACAAAACCAATGGCAACTCCAATAAACGTCCAGAAGAACAAGATGGTAGTATCGACATCTTGTAGAGAAATTCCTTTTTGAAGATAGGGAGTAACATATATTTCTTTAAAAAACCACCCAGAAAATACCGATACCAAGGCTCCCAAGATAAATCGTATCATTCGTTTCAAGTCAATTTTATTTGCTGTATTTTTCATAGATATTTATTGTACGCGTTTTTTTCTTTTTTTTAAATATTTCTCTATTAGAGCTAGTAACAAAAACACGCCCCCAAATATCATGAGCCAATATGAATTTCGTACCCAAAACATACCGGGCTTTAGGCGTATCTCATATTTGTTTTGAATCCGATCTTTGTCTGTTAATACAACGACGGAATCTTTCTCTACTGTATCAACCCAGTGTATATTGTCCTGCAAAACTTCTGAATAAACCGATGAGTTAGTAAGTTGTTTTCCACTTGGATGAACAACTCTCTGCAAGTCAAATTTATCAATCTCACTCCTGTGGTTGTTTTTACTAATCTGTATAGAAGCCTTTTCTAAAACAAAACCATTGTCGAGTTCCTTGGTTTCAAAACTTATTAATTTGTACTCATAGCCGTCTCTTTGTACACTTTGATTTGGATGTAACAAAGTGCCAGATTCTGCAAAAGGAATAATTTGAAGATCCTCTTTCCAATGAAACAACATAGCGGGTACAGGAAGGGAATAATTTTGAAAATTTCTAGAATAGTGCCACAAAGAAGGATATAGAGTCCTCTTGGTGTTGGTGGGAGTAATGCATTCAATTGGAGAGGTTTTCTTTTGTCCCAAATACATGGATGTAGTGCTATGTTCTTTCTTTTGAGAAAAAAGATAAGCTCCCACTTGATGAGTTTGTCCGGGAGTTAGAAAGACGATCTGCTCAGATAGCAGGGGTGCATTTACAGAAACACCTACCAAAAGGAAACCTACTGCACAATGCACAAACAATAATCCTATCGAGCGCAATGAAATAGTACGCAAAGTTCGAAGTATCCAATAAAAGCTCCACAAAAAACCAATATATACGCTACATGCACACAAAACTCCATAGGATGAGTCTTTTAATTGAGGATACTGCCAATATAGGAACATAACGCCTGCTAAAGCAAAAGCATTCGATTTCAAAAAGATGCTACCGCTACTTTCTTTTCGAAACACCTGAAAGAGACAGAGTATTAAAAAAACGAGAAAAAACCCGATGAAAACTTTAGTTAAAACTGTCGTCAGTTCTGCTTGTTGTGTAAAAACTGGCAATGTAACTTGCAAGAATAATAGAAAGGCCAAAAATCCCATGAACATAATGATGGAGAATTTCACTGGATACAGTTTGAAAAGCATCTTTGGCTTTTCTGGTAAAGGTAGCTTCGAATAAGCTTTCCACAGAAAGAGTCCTGGAGTGACAAGAAGCATTCCAACAATACCATACAAAACAACAACCAAACTTCCCTGTGCATAAGCATGGGCGGTAAATGACGCAAGAAGGCCTGAACGAATTAAAAAGCTAACATAAAACATCGAGAATACCAGAAAGATCGGAACCCCATAAAACCATATTCGCCCTTTTCCAAACTTTTTAAAAAATGGATACAAATGAAGTAGCATAAGTACGAAAAACCAAAGCGATAACGATCCACTCTCAACAGGATCAAACGACCAGTATCCTCCCCATCCAGTAATCTCATAAGCCCAAAGAGATCCCAGCACCATCGTAACGGTAAGGCCCAAAAAGGCAACATACAGGGCATAATTGTAACGATGGATCCAACGAAACTCTTGTTTTTTAAGCAAAGCTGCCATGCCTACACTGAAATACAACCCTAAGAAAGCATAGGAAAGGAAAGCAAAAGGAGGATGCGTGACCATCAAGGGATGACTCAAAACAGGATTCAACCCGATTCCATCTATTGCTTGCATGGTATGAGTCTGGAACGGTTGTGATTGCAGAAGCAACACAAGTACCAAAATATGTAGTAGCAAAATAAAAAAACTAATTTCTTTCCTGAGGAATCTATCTTTCAAAGCAATGAATAAAGTTATCTGCGTGAACAGAAGCCACAAAAACAAAGATCCCGATTGCCCCGACCAAGAACATGCCACCAATTGAATGAAACTCATTGCTTTGTTGGAGTGATTGAACACATTCACAAACTGAAACTGATTTAGAATAAAGGCTTGCAAATACAAACCAAAAGCAAGGACAACAGATAGCATGGTAACGACAACAAAAAAGAAAAACCACTTTTCTTTCTTTCGATTTGATTGAAGGCAAAAAAATAGTGCAATCCAAGCAGATATAAATGCTACTAATAAAAAATATTGTCCCATCATGGCAATTCCTTTGTTTGTGATTCTACTCTTAAAGTTATTCATAAAGCTGTAAGAATTTCAATTGAGAAAGGCATTCTTTTCCCCTATAATTATTTCAATGAAGACAATTAGGATGAAACAAAACACCTTGCCTTTTTATATGATTCTTGTTCTTGTAGTCGTTTGTCTATTCTTCTATTTTCAATATTCTAGACACTCGTTTGCCCAAGGCGTTTTAGAAGAAATGTGGCACATCGAACTAGAGTGTCCTATTGCTTCCCATACAATATCTTCAAAAGGCAGTTATGTAGCAGTAGGAGATACAAATGGAATGGTGCACGTGTACAACCAAGATGGTTCGGAGCATTTCTCTCATCAGTTTGATTTCCCCATTCTAGACCTTCAGTTCTCTTTTGATGAAACATCTTTGCTCGTTCGGTGTTACTCGGTTTATTGTATAGACCTACTTGAAAAGAGAATTAGTTGGGAGAAATTTTATCAACCAGATCACTATTACATTGAAAATTTCTGGGTCTACCAGGATGGAAAAATAGGCTATCTTGCTTCTTCCATGAAACAGCTAGAAAGTATTTATTTTTTAACAAATTCTGAGGGAGTATCCATAGAAGAACCTAAGCAGCTTCCCCCTACCCATGTTCGGTATCATATCACCCCCTCACCGGATGGAAAACTTCTTGTGTGGACCACAGAAGGGGGAACCATTGAATGTATCAGCTATTATGGATTTGTTCATTGGAACAAACAAGTTTCTTTTTCCAATCAATCCTCCTCTGATCCCTATCCTTTTCTGCAAGACATCAATGACAATGGAGATATTTGTATCAGTTTTTCCCATTTGCAAGGGGATGCAGAAGTAACCACCATCCTGCTAATCAATATTGAAGGAACAGTTCTATGGGAAAGAACTAGTGCCGAACCACTTCAAACCTTAGCATTTTCGCATCAAAGAGATACTATTTTAGTAGGTACACATAAAAATGCTCAGTTGTATGGTCTTTCAGGAAATTTGCTACACACAAAAAAAATATTTGGATACCAAGTAGAACAAGCGGATGTTTTTTATTCCCATCTTCTGATACGGTATGAACCTTCGAGCGAAATTCGACCACGTTCTTATCGAAAAGGGATTGTTGAATTAAGCTGGTTAGACAACATCATTTGGCGAAAACATACAATAGAAACCTCGAAAACTGAGTTTTCTGTTGCTGACAATGGATATGTTTTTTTAGAAGTTAGTTATCCTCAGAAGTTTTCGTTTTTCAAGTTTCATTTTAACAAAGCACAAAGGAAGGTGTGAGTATGTTACATTATGATGATTTTTTTTCCCTTCGATCCAATCGTGTCAAATCTTCCATTATTCGTGAACTCCTGAAGCTCGGAAGTCAACCAGGAATCATATCCCTAGGGGGTGGTCTACCGGATCCCAAACTATTTCCCATTCAGAAGTTTCGCGAATGTATGAACAAGGCATTAAGCGAAGAAAATGGTCCTGTTGCTTTGCAGTATGGAGAAACTCCAGGCTACAGACCTCTAAAAGAATCCTTGATCGAAATTTCAAAAAATGACGGCATAACAAACATTGATATGGATCACCTTATTGTTACAACAGCCTCTCAACAAGGCATTAATTTATTAACGCAAGTATTTGTAGAAGATGGTGACATTGTTGTTACAGAAAAACCGACGTATTTAAGTGCCATTCAAAGTTTTAAAACATTCGGAGCAACCTTTGAATGTGTTTCCATTGACAAGGATGGCGCATCTATCGAGGAATTAGAAGAAATTGTAAAACGACGTCAAAAAGAAGGTAAGCGTATCAAATTTTTCTATACCATACCCACGTTCCAAAATCCTGGAGGCGTGTGTATGAGTTTGGAACGTAGAAAAAAACTAATCGCTCTGGCAAAAGAATATGGCTTCATCATTATTGAAGACAACCCTTATGGGGATCTTCGGTATAAAGGAGAAGCATTGCCATGTCTAAAAGCTCTTGATACAACAAATGAATACGTTGTATACCTTCGAACCTTTTCCAAGATTCTTGCACCTGGCAACCGTTTGGGATGGATTGTTGGTCCCAAACCAATCATTGCAAAAGTTAGTCTAGCGAAGCAATCAGTCGATCTATGTTCTCCTGTTATCATTCAAATGGCAACAGACATATACTTACGAAAAGGATATTTATGGCCTCATATTGAAATCATACGCAAGTCGTATGCTATAAAATGTCAAGCCATGTTGGATGCAGTAACAAAGTATTTTCCTTCTGAAACCAAGATTTTGCCCCCTGACGGCGGAATGTTCTTGTGGTGTAGCTTGCCCGAATACCTAGATACACAAAAACTATTCCCCGTCGCTGTTGAAAAACATCAAGTTGCCTATATCCCTGGTTCTGCATTCTTCCCTGATGGCACGGGACAGAACACAGCACGATTGAATTTCACAAAACCCTCTGTTGAACAAATTGACGAAGGTATCAGGCGTCTTGGAGCTTTTATAAAGGAAGAAATTGCAAAACATGGCTAGAAAGAAATACAACCACAATCTTACAAATGAATCGCGCTCTACAAACACTCAGACAAAGAAGACCCATGCAACCATAAAACATAAAAAATCACAATGGATTGTGGTTGTCCTTATAGCTTCACTTCTCCTCAATGGATACTTCGCAGGCAAATCCCTCTTCTTCGCTGGCACTTCTTTAGATAAAATGATACTCGCCACATCAAAGGCAGCGTTTACTGTAGCCAACCCTGTCAGCCTGAAAGACAGAGTAAATACTCATGATTCTTTTCGCATCTCCTTAGCTGAAATTTGGGACAACCGAATGCAACGAGCATTGGGATACACTGTGCAGTTTCCAATTCCCAATTTCCCCGATGGTACCGTTATATTTGATGCTCAAATGGCAGTGTATTCTGTAAACCTTATGAGTTCCTTTTCAATTAAAGGCTCTAAGGCCTATACAGGTGCGTTTTTTAGAAGGCTTCAAGGAATGACCCTTGAACATCTTGTAGGTAACAATGGCATTTTTCGACCCGATGAAGAAGACTTGACCGTTTTTGCAGAACACTTTAAAGATAGCTTCTTACGAGCTTACACGGTTGCATTTCGATATACTAAGGGTGCAGATGAATTTGATAGACTCTTTCCGAATGGTATTTCGCTAGCAAGCGTCGGGGATCAACTTAAAACGTTTCAAGCTTTTGACATGAGTGGAAAACAATGGTCGTTGCAAGATTTGTATGGCAAGAAAACAGCACTCATCTATGTAGATGTAGGATGTGGTACATGCAAATCAAAGTGTGGTACAATTCGAGACCTTCTGGTTCCTTTAGGAATTGAGGTTTTATTTATCACTGATGCAGGTGAAGAAGATTCTGCAAAGTTTGTCCAAGACTATGCACGTAATCAGCCAGTCATCTATGATGGAGACAAAACCTTAGCCAATCTTCTATATCTAGGCTCTGCTCCGTACCTTGTTTTCATTGATACAGACCTTACTATTCGATTTAAAAGTGAGATTGATAGCATTGTAGACGATGTTGAACCTGCGATTGAATCATTTGTAAACTCATAAAAAAAACTGCCCTTCCTTTGAAAGAGGGGCAGTTTTGATTATATTGTTTTACACAGACAAAACAGCGACATATAAAAACCCAACGAGAAGAAAAGTAAAAAAACGAACATACTGTTTCATCATAGCCCTCCCAAAGTTTTTTGGTATACTATATTTTGTATCATAGATGCAAACGAAAAGTAAGAATTTTTGCGATAAAAATCAAATGAATCACGAATCCATATTTGAAAATTTTGGAGGATATAACATGAAAAGATTGATTTCGATCCTACTAGGTCTAGCATTAGTAATGGGTACATTATTGATTCCCTTTCCCATAGAAAAAACGCAAGCGATTGTCAAAAAAATGGTTCTTGTCGAACAATTTACTGCTACATGGTGTGGCCCTTGTGTCAGAGGAAGTGAAATCATTGATGCACTGTACGAAAAGTATGGCGATAAAGACTTTATTCTTATCAAACACCACCCCTCCTCTCAAGGAGATAGGATGGTTTCTAAATTTGCTCAATTACGAGCCAACAAAGTATCCTTAACAGCCTACCCCTCCTTTTACATTGATACAAAACTTTGTTCCGATAGAACTTCTGATGGCTTAACAAAGACAATTAAAGATACAAAAGCAAAAGGAGCCAACTCCTCTATATCTATTGATAAAAGCACCATCAGTGACGGGGAGGTTACGTTCCAGATTGAATACGAAGATGTACCTGAAGGTGCTGAAATATGGTATTGCCTTGTAGAAGACTTTGTCTATGAAAAAGCTCAAAATGGCGAAAAACGACATCGGTTTGTTACCAGAGATGGAGGTTCTCTCCCTTCTATTAGTGGAACTGGTTCTACATCGGTTACGCTCGAGATTAATCCTGCCTGGTCTACCGAAATGCTGCGCGTTTACTCCTGGATAGAAACTCGCATTGGAGTTGACAATTCTGATTATTACGATTTTGGAAATGGTAACATTAACCCCCTTGGGACAGTTCTGGCTTCGTATCCAAATCAACTCGATTTTGGACAAATGAAACCCAATAGTACCGCCAAAGCAGACTTACATATTCGCAATTGTGGATCGCAAGATGGTTCTATAGAAATCAACATAGATGAGTCTTACCTTTCTCTGCAGAAAACATTGCAAATACCACGCTTATCAGAAACTGCCTATACGATCAATTTATCCACAGATAATCTAGAACCAGGCATATATAGGGGAACAATTAACCTTCAAGGAGCAGATTACAAAAAAGATGTTCCATTTCAATTGCAAGTATTGCATCAGCCCCAAATAAAAATTGAAACAAATACGATTCAATTCGGTGAAATAAAACGGGGCAAGAGTTCTTTTCAAACGATTGCAGTCTCCAATGCCTACGATGGCATCCTAACCGGTACTACTTCCACATCAGAAGACTGGCTACGAACTACTCCTCGAACTTTTTCGGAGAATTCATTTGATTTAAAAATTAGCGTTAGCACAAGCAAGCTGAAATCAGGTGATTATACTGGGACCGTATACATCGAGTCCGACGGTGGAGACAAAGAAATCACGGTTCATATAACCATCATTGAAGCGGATATTGTTGTGGATCGTGAAGAGATCAATTTGGGACAATTAACTTTAAAGAAAGCTAAAGAAGTGGAAGAATCCATTACGATATCAAACGAAGGCGATGCTTCTGCATCTGTTATCATTGATAGCATTCCATCTTTCATCATTATGGAGGAAGAAAATTTCACCTTAAAAAGTGGGGAACAGAAAGTTTTTTCTGTCAAATTAAATGTATCTGAACTATCTATAGGTGAGTATCACGAAAACATCGTATTTGAATTCGACAAGGAAGACTTTATGGTCCCTGTCACGGTAGAAATTATAGAAGAACCTGCCATTATACGAGTTGAAAGTGATTTTATCAGAGAAGATGGCATTTTGTATGTAGAAGCAGAAGAAGAGAAAGTGGACATCGAGTGCATTGTCTACAACGATGGTGAGGCTAGGATGGACGGGTCTATCGAACTAGACGCACAATGGTTGCGATTGTCTGATCGATCGTTTGCTCTCCTTGGAGGAAGAAGAAAAACTATCACCCTAACATTTAACCCTGAAAAGGCGACTGCGGGTGAGAATACCGGGAAGTTAGTTTTCACATCCAATGGGGGAAATGTAGAATTGGATATTCTTTTTGTTGTAACAAAAGAATCAGTTGTCATCGAATTTCAGATCGGAAATAACACAGTCCGAATAAATGACAAACCCACAGTAATGGATGCTGCACCCTTTATTCTAAATGGTAGAACGGTAGTTCCCATTCGTGTTATTGCTGAAGCGTTTGGTGCTTCTACAGAGTGGGAAGGTACTACGCAAACGATAACCATTCTATTGAATGAAAAAACAATTGTCATGAAAATTGGTTCAACGATCGCTCAAATTAACGACAACCCCACCATTCTTGATGCTCCTCCCATCATTCAAAATGGGAGAACATTTGTACCCTTACGTTTCATTGCTGAAGCGTTTGGTGCTTCTATAGAGTGGGAAGGTACTACGCAAACGATAACCATTACTTTATGAAACAATTTGTAAAATAGTTATTTTGTGATATATTGATTAGTTGCGATCTTATTTTTAATGGCTAGGAGTTTAGCATGGGTAGAAAAAACAAAACTGGTACAAATGGTAGAGATTCGAATCCAAAATACCTTGGAGTAAAATTATACGATGGTCAAATAGCACAAGGTGGCAGTATTATAGTTCGGCAACGTGGCAACAGGATTTATCCTGGTTTAAACGTACTGCAAGGAAGAGACTTCACATTGTGTGCTAAAGCCACCGGTAAAGTCAAATTTGAGCGTTGGGGTCGATCCCGTAAACGAGTATCCGTTTATCCAGATGTTGATTAAAAAGATCTATCTTCCATACAAAGCCCTTTCTTTTTTGGAAAGGGCTTTTTTTGTTGAATACACAGCACAATGAGATTTATTGACGAAATCACAATTCGTGTTAAAGCCGGCAATGGTGGTAATGGTTGCATTAGCTTCCGTCGAGAAAAATATATCCAAAAAGGTGGCCCAGACGGTGGTCACGGAGGTCGCGGTGGTAGTATCATTTTTCGAGCCGACCAAGGAATTTCTTCTCTAAGCGTTTTTCAAAACCAGCGATACTTTGCCGCACAAAGCGGTAGACCTGGCGAAGGTAACCAAAAAAATGGACGAAAAGGAAAACATACGTACTTATCTGTTCCTCCGGGAACTCTTGTATACGAAATAACAGATCCTCAAAGCCTGGTTGAATCAGGTGCTGAAAAAACCCCCTCCATAAAGCTTTTAGCTGATTTATGCAAACACGGAGATGAAGTTGAGATCGCAAAAGGAGGAATTGGTGGAAAAGGCAATTCATCTTTTGCAAACTCTATTGAACATGTCCCTCATATAGCTGAACATGGAGCTCTTGGGGAAGAAAAAGAACTCTACATTGAGTTAAAAACAATAGCTGACGTTGGTTTTGTTGGTTTTCCTAATGCTGGGAAATCTACCTTGCTTTCACAAATAACAAACGCAAAGCCCAAAATTGGAGACTATCCTTTCACAACCATTGTACCTAACGTAGGGGTCTGTTCGGTTGGGATAGGAAAAACTTTTACCATTGCTGATATTCCTGGTATCATTGAAGGAGCATCTGAAGGAAAAGGATTGGGTTTTCAATTCTTGCGTCACATAGAAAGATGTCGCATCCTCCTGTATATTATTGATTTGGACAAAGAATCAATTGATGAATGTGTGCAAGAAATGAATTCCCTGTTTCAAGAAATTAAAGATTACGACGAAGACCTATTCCAGCAATCTAACATTGTTTGTGGTAACAAAATTGATACTCCTCGTGGAGAAAAAAATGCAATCCTTTTTCAGAAGTATCTCGAATCAACTGAACACCCTTTCTTTTTCATTTCTGGAAAAACAAAACAACACGTTCCGCAGCTAGTTCAATATTTGTACGATATCCTGCAAACCATTCCCAGTAAAAATATTCCCGTTGAAAGTCACTCTGTACATACATTGGGTGATCAAGAAGTTCTTGTACGAAAAGAAGGGGATATCTATATTGTCCAGTGTCCCAGACTTGAACGCATTATTGCAGGTACAGATCTGAACTACCCGGGCAGCTTGCGATATGTATATAGAATGTTTCAGAAGTATCACATTGACAATATTTTAAAGTTTCATGGCATCCAAGAGGATGACCTTGTAGAACTAGGTGGAAAGCGCTTTCGATGGTTTTAAACAAAAGACCCATTGGGTTCTTTGGTGGTTCTTTTAATCCTATTCACATTGGTCATTTGATTGCTGCTGAACAAGCAAGAGAATTCTTTTCTTTAGAAACCATATACTTCATTCCTACTTGGTCTTCGCCGCATAAAATGGAGGTTGCACTAGCTCCCCCCTTTCATCGAATCCAAATGATCGAAATGGCCATCCGAGATCATACGAATTTTTCAGTGCTTCTTTGCGATATACATAGGCAAAGTCCTACCTTTACCATTGACACCTTGCGGGGCCTTGCTGAAAAGTTTCCGTGCAATGAGTTCTCTTTCCACTTTATTGTAGGGAGTGATTCTATACAGAAGCTTCCAACGTGGAAATCTCCCGCTCAAGTTCTCAGTTATACGGATTTCTATGTTGCAAAAAGACAACTTGATCCTATGCCTGAAAACTTCTTGGAAAGTCTTTTTTCAAATATTCCTGAAGCAATTAATAAAATTCACTTTTTCCCTATGCCTTATATAGAAATTTCATCATCTATGATTCGACATAAGATTTATGAAAAAAAATCCATACAATATCTTGTACCAAACAACGTAGCATCGTATATTGATATCAATAACCTTTACAAGGAGGCTTACTATAGAAAGAATTGATTTTACCACTGACAACAAAAGAGAGTTCATTATTGAACTATTGAAGGAGATGAAGGCTGAGGACATTGTTCTTCTGAAGGTAGAAAAGCTGACAACAATTGCTGATTATTTTATTATTTGTTCAGTTGATAATACCACTCAATTGCAAATGATTGTAACTCGGTTAGAGAAGGACTTAAGAAATCATGGGGTGAAGCCGTTATATCCTGTCAAAGAAAAATCTCCTGCATGGACAATTGCTGATTTCGGGGACATTATTGTCCACATATTCATGCCAGAAGAACGTAAATTGTATGCACTGGAAGAATTTTGGGAAAAAGCTCCCATTACACACATTAACTATTAATTTAGTATTGACTTAAAGAAATAATCTTTTACCCTTGTAGTAGTTTGGAGAGGTGACCGAGTGGCTGAAGGTGCTCGCCTGCTAAGCGAGTGAGTGGTTTATCCCGCTCCGAGAGTTCGAATCTCTCCCTCTCCGCCACAAAAAAAAGGCAGCGCATGAAGCGCTACCTTCTTCTTAAACATGTTGTTCGTACCAAGGCTATAGCTTAACTTTCCGTGTTTTTGTTTCTTCTGCCTTAGGCATCCGAATGGTTAAAATCCCCTCTTTAAATTCTACTTCTGACTTGTTTTTATCAATTTTTTCAGGGATTTGGATTTCTCTCATCATTTTACCCGATGAAGTTTCTTTGTAATAATAATCACAATCCTTGCATTCTTCATCTTGTCTTTTTTCTGCCTTTAATACCACGTAATGATCAGCAATCTCGATTTCAATATCCTCTTTTTTAACACCCTGTAGCTCTGCTTTCAAAACATATTTATCGTCTTTTGATACAAGGTCAATAGAGGGAAGCAAGGTTCCATCACCAAACATAGGTCGCTGATCGGAAAAGAAATGATGGAAGAAATCATCCATAAGGAATGCTGGTTTTAAGGTGGGTTTGTTTAAGCCTTTGTCGTAAACAACTTTTAAATTTTTGTTATCCATTGATATACCTCCATTCAATAGTGTTTTCTTACTATTATTATTCCCAAAAAGAATGGAAAATTGTATACTATAAACATGCGAAAAAAAAATAATGTTCTACTTCTCGTTGTACTTTTTTTATTGATTAGCTTTACGTCTTGCAAAAAGGAAACCAATGTTCCTCTGATTTCAACCTATGAGAAACCTGCCATAGAAGATGAAACAATAGCATGGATTGCTCCAGCACTAATGCCTTACCCGGTGTACAAAGAATGGAACGAAATACAAAATGAAAACAAACATCTGTATATTCGTGGAGCAAAGCCATTCATGGACGCTGAAAATGCAGATGAGTTCAACCAAGTTGCTTCTCAAATTCCCCAATATGAAATTGATTTATTAACACAGTTTGCCGAAGAATACCATGCATCCTTTTTGCAAAATCAATATGCCAGTTCCAACTATGGCTATAATATATCCTACTTTGACCCCTCCTTTATATCCATTCCCTTCACTTTTTTATCCAATTTTGGAGGTTCTACTCCCGAAGATATTGTGTCTATTTTGAACTATAGCTTTGTCCAGCAACAAGTTCTCCAAAATAAAGCGTTATTCAAGCCCTATGGATCCTTTTTAGAAACGATATCTACGATCTGTTTTAACGACTTAAAGCGACAGTTTACAGAATTTCCACCCACTTCATCACGTGATTACATAGAATTCGTTGCATCAAAATATGACATACGTCTACTTGAACAAGGAACAAGTGCGGAAAATCCAGCTAATTTTCAGCATATTTGTGTTGTCCCTGACGGCATCATTGTATTTTTCCTCTCTGGAAACATATGCAAGCCAGGAGGAGGCATTTGGGAGGTTTATGTCCCCTATGAATCCATAGCCCCCTATTGTCAAATTGCTTTACAAGACAATGCCTACTCAGATTTAACCTATCCACCCGATTGGGATATGTATGCTGGCGAAGGAAGTTTTATAATTCATTATCCAGAAACTCCTAAAACTAGCCCAAATGAGTATTCTTCGAACCTGGTTTCATGGATTTCCGAAGAATACAATCATGGTTCAACCAAAATCTATGTTCCCGTTTCCTTTTCGTCAAAAACTGAGAATAACTTCCAACAAGCCACTATAGAAATTGAGTGGCATCGTTCTACTCCCTTCACCATATCAGATGAGATACAACCTGTTTCTCAGAAAGAAGAAATGATTGATGGCATTGCATTCACAAGCTTTGAATACTCTGACGTCGCTGCAGGGAATATATATGAATCGAAAAGGTATATAGGGCAGTGTGTAAAAATGTATTATCAAATTACTTTCACCATTCACTCTATGCAACTTGATAATTATGATCCGGGCACCGTTGAGGCCTTTAACAAAAGAGAAGTATATCGTGCTGTAAACAACGTATTTCGTTCGTTTAGTTTTCGCTAACTATACTATTCATATTGTTGGATTTCATCAAACTTGTACACAATTTCTATGCCAGCTTCCTTCATCATCATCTCAGGCTCTTGATGTGCATGGTAACGACGTTCGCAGTAAATCCTTTTGATGCCACAATTAATAAGGAGCATTGTACAGATTCTGCAGGGAGTCATCGTGCAATAAATCGTGGCTCCGTCAATAGAAATACCCCTTTTGGCAGCCTGGCATATGGCATTTTGCTCTGCATGAACAGTTCTTTCGCAATGTTCTGAAATTTGTCCATCTTCATTCACATGCTTTCGCATGAGATGCCCTACGTCATCACAGTGTGGTAGACCTTTGGGTGAACCAACATACCCAGTTACCAATATTTGATTATCCTTGGCTATTACGCACCCACTTCTACCCCTTCCACAAGTAGCTCTTTTAGAGATAGCATGCACAACTTCCATGAAGTATTCATCCCACGTTGGTCGCTTGTACTTTATATCTGACATAAAAACTCCCTCACTTCCTTTTCGAAATGTTTGAGTGATTTTGTATTCAAAATGGTCCAGTCTGCCATAGCAATTGGACCGCCTTTGTCGGCATTCTCAATTTCATCATAATCTCGCTGCATTGCTTCTTTCCTTGTTAACGGTCGAAACAAGGTATGTGTATCCTCTGCTTTTGTACATCTTTCTTCTAATCTCTTGTATCGGATTTTGGGGGGAGATACAATCGCAAGAGTATAAAAAGAATCCTGAAATCTCTCTTTAAGAACTTTGTATTCTGCAAAGCTATACAGACCATCAATGACCACCTTACCCCTCTGGCACATAACCGATAGTTTGGTCAGGTTTGCTATTGCGAAAGCACCCATACCATGCTTCTGTCTTAATGAATGACGTGCTTTTTTTTCGTTTTCTGGTGTGATTGGGATATTTTCTTGTTGTAAAACATCCATCACAATCTGACCAAATCGAAGATACTGGTATCCTTGCTCTTGTATAATCAGTGCGGCAGTTGTCTTCCCAGCACCACACAAACCTGTTAAAGCAATAATCTTGCTCATTTGTAAATCAACTTTCTACAAGGCATTCTATCCACTTTCTCACCATGTGTCACAGAAAAGATCACTTATGAACTGGACTTTCTCTTCTGCAAATCAATACCATTTTCTAGGAATATGGAAACAATATCATCTGCTCCGATATAGCCAGTGTGTCGAGAAAATTCTTTGCCATTCTCATCATAAAATACCTGTGTTGGGATTGCATGAATACCAAGCTGTTGAACTTGCTCTGAATTTTTTGCATGCAAGAATTCTACAACCAAAACACTTTCATAATTGCGACGTAATTCTTCCAAAACTTCTTCCATGGCAACGCAGGGTACACATGTATCAGATCCTACTTCAAGAAACAAGGGCAAGCCATTGGTCTCTATATCGAGGATAGATACCTGAGAAGAGACTTCCTGACTCTTTACGAAAGCAACAACGCCTATAAATAGTACAACAATCAAAACAACAATGATGTTTTGCCATGTTTGACTCATGTAGTATTCTCCTTCATAATTACGGACGATCTCTTGTTCTATCGTTCAAGATAGACCCTATAAGAGGCCACACTTCGGGAAGTTCATATCCCTTCCGCCAGAAAGCAGCCCCTGCAAGCCCATATTCATGGACAAGCTGAACTTTGTGTTTTATGGATCGTGGATCCTCGATCCACAATTTATAAGAGTGGGTTTGATCGCTCCATTGAGCATAGTACTGACGTATCGTATCATCCCACTGGGCTGCATGCTTTTCTCCTAGTTCCATGGAATAGCCCATAAAGTAGGACTCCGATGAAAAACTTATGGGTTGAATGGTTTCATCTTCAATCCAAAGCCTGGAATAAAAGGGTATTCCTACAATTACTTTATGAGAAGGAACAATGTTGATAAGCTCTTCTACTCCTTTTTTTACCCACTCGTATTCAGCCACGGAACCGCTTTCATCTCCACCTGCCCAATATTGATCATAGGCCATCAACACTACATAATCGGAAACTTTCCCTATAGCCTTGCGGTCGTAACACAAGGACCAATTTTCGCTTTCTGATATTGCAGTAATATCGACCGATACAACAAGGCCATTTTGATTAAAAATTGGGTACAATTCTCTCAAAAATTGGGTAAAAAGATCCCTATCATGGAGATATATGTTTTCCCAATCAATATTGACGCCGTTTGCTTCATAGTCTAGTACAATTTGAAGAAGACTATCGATCACTTTTTTTCTTCGTTTTGTACTTTGCAGCACTTCATGCGTCAAGGATGGATCGAAACTATTGGTACAAGCTATCCATACTTGATATTGGTTAGAATGAGCCCACTCTATATAATCTTTTCGTCCTTTATCGGCCAATTCTCCTTGGGAGTTCTGTAAAGATAGCCAGGTGGGTGAAATGGTATTTAGTTCTTTTGCTATATAAAGTTCGCTAGGATCGGGCGTACTCCTATATACATATTGCCATGTCATACAGATTTTATCTTGTTGGATGACGTCTTGTTCTTTTGTAAAAGGTGAAGAAGGGTAAAAACGATGATTGCTAAGTTCCTCGCTTACGTTTTGTATGGAAACCCATCCTATGTCATATTGGCTTGTTCTTATTTTGATCCATGAATCAAGAATTCGTAAGATGGTCACCTGTTGATTTTTTGGAAGGGTTGTTAGGGTTTGTGAATGTTTTCCTGGATATGGATGCACAGAAGTTTTATTTGGTAACACAAATGGTATGGAACGAAAAAAAGGTCTTTCTATATATAGAAGGTGGGATTCTGGATGCCACTCTATGGTTCCCTGGAACAAAAGCTCAGCCATATACAAAGGAATAAATGCAATGTGGTCTTTCCATAAAATATCTTTGCCTAGTACGTCATCCAACCCCATATATACAACTTTATCTAGACTGGTGTAGACCACTATTTCTTCTTGGCTATCCCAAAACAGTTCCATATTGGCAATATCTCGGAGAAATCTAGAGGAGATATATACATCATCAGAGGAAAGTATGAGAGATGTATCAGAATATTCATGTCCGTCTACATAAATAGATGGCTTAGAGGGTGCTTTTTGATGTTGATCAAAAAGATCACAACTACAATGGGAAATGAAAACTAAACACAAGACGACATAGATAATAAATCTATTCTTCTTCAAATTTTTCTACCTGATATGTATACACTTGCAACGCAGGATTATTCTTCCAAAAATAAGGCTCTAAGTCTGCCTTGAAAGACAAATGCCTAAAGAATTCTTCATGCGAAGGTAGCTCTCCCCAGACTTGGGGTAAAAAAGTAGCGGTATGGGATCCAAACTGGAAAATAACACCATCTTTATGTGGGGTTACCTTTTCAATTAAATCCCTGGGATTCTCATACTCAACTTCCACTGGAACAGATAATACTGAGATCTCAATAGACGTTTGCTGAAGTTCGTTTTGAGACATCGGTGGAAATCTGGGATCGTGGAAGGCAGCACTGATAGCATTTCTTTGAACAGCTTCAGCCAAGGGATAAACAGGATCAATGTTGCCAATACAACCCCGAAGAGTACCTTCCTGAGTGAGAGTAACAAAACATCCTTTTTCCTCTGCAAAAGAAGGCTGACTTTTTATCTCTGGAGCTATTTCAAAAGACGTCTTATTTAAACGACTTTCGATACTTTTTCTAGCAATATGTAACAGGGTTTTTTGATGAGCTGTATTCATTGTTTCATCCTATAAAAAAAGCCCGAAAGCAATAGTTTGCTTTCGGGCTTTTAAATCGAATGATTGCTATTCTTCTACAATCACTTCAAAGTTCATTGTATTTACGTTGCCTGCTACATCGGTAGCAGTAATTACAAAAGCATTTTTGCCTGGTTTCACGGTGACATCAATAGACCATATATCGTGTGTTACGGTTGCGGTTTGGTTGTTGACGGTGACTTGGGAATCGGGTTCTACTCGGCCTGTTAGGGTAACTACAAAGGGCTCCGATCCTTGCAAGGTGCCAGGATCGTCTACAAAGATCATGGGAGGAGTGGTGTCTAGGGTAATGGTCAACATCCGTCGAACGGTTTTTCCGGTGGGGGTGGTAGCGGTCGCAATAATGGTGTTCAATCCTTCTTCTAGCGTAACACGGACAGAAAAGGATCCATTTTGTGCAACCGTGGCAGCTTCGTTGTTTACTTTCACTTCGTTGCCAGGATTGGTAATGCCGGTTACTTGCAAGGTCGTATTGTTGGTAATGGAAACAACAGGATCAAGTTCAAGAGTGGGTTCCGCTGTATCAGGTTTGACCCAGAGTTCTGTATGGCCTTCCATCATATCGGCGTTGGTAACGTGTACGGTCACGATTCCTTTTTCGTTAGGAGTGACGGTTGTTTCGTACAATCCTTGGTCGTTGGTGGTACCAGAGGTATTGATACCAGGTCCTTGGATGGTTACCTTGGCTCCATTGACAGGAGCGTTGGTACCAATTTCGGAGACGGATATTGTTAGTTCTGAGGATACATGAGGGTTGAGAGAAGGAATAGAATCCACTTCTACTTGAAGACCCACAATGGAATCGAAGTGAATAAGATCGCGGAGTGTATAGGTGGAGGTATTGTCAAAATGATATGGTTCTACATGGTAGTTCCAGTTTTTGTTAAAGTAGCCAAGGGAAGCAATTTGTTCTCCAATCCCCGTGGGGGTGAAGAAGAGGGTTGTTTCCATGACAGCAGGATCGGTAGCGGAAGGAGAGGTATCGCCATAAATAGCGGTTTGGTGTTGGTTGCCAAAGAGGAAAACGCGACCATCTTCGTGCATAGGAAGATCCCGAGGATCAGCGGGGCGCACCTGAACAATCATGTTGTTTTCAATGGCATAGGTTAAATCGTAATTGGCAGCGTTTAACAGATCTTGTCCTAGCTCAATGCGAGTTTCGGCCGAAAGAACTGACAAACGTGGAGGAGCAATATGTACTTCGTGACTTGGGAAAGCTTCCCAGTCTAAATAGAATACTCCATCGGGGGTTTGATTTGGTACAAATCTTGATTCTACATGAGCTGGATCAGTTTTGTATACAGGAGGATATCCACAAAGGTCAGCCTGAGCGGGATTGTTTGTATAGACGTTATCTCCGACAAGTCCTCCCACATAACAAACGTCTTCAGCAAAGACATAGAATGTAGTTTGTGCATTGACATCAAGACCAAGAGAATCATGAAAGTCTAGCTTCTGGTTGGGATCGATATCAGCAAAGAGATAACCACCTTTGTGAGGACTGTTGTAGATAGCACCTAAGCCCCACCCTTTTGTTGGTGGAACAAGTCCGCGATTGGGTTCAATATCCCATCCTCCATGAATACTATCTTCGTCATATCGAACCAATGTTGTGTTGTAATACACTTGACCAAGAGTTACTTGATCACTGCGATTTTTGGTATGAATAAAACTACCCGCTTGGTACAATTCTGAAGCAACGCGATCAATCTTTGCATTGTCATTAAAGTCAAATCCAAAATGAGGGATATAAGGGTATAAATCTTGCATGAAATGATCAGCAAACAGTTTTCTGTCTTTTTCATCAAAATCAAACGACTCTGGTCTTGTTAAAAAAGGAGTAAAACGAGCGGTGTTTTTAATACCACCACCGCAAGTACTGACACCTTTGCTAACACCTTTTAGAAGAAGTCCTTGTGCATTTTTAGCTGTAATCGTAACTTTGTAGACGCGATTGTCAGCTGCCGTTAAGACAAAATCTGGCTCGCCAGGAACCATATAGCTTGTAAGTCCTGGGTCTTCTGCGTTTGCGATTGCATACTCAACAGTAGGAAGCGCAACATTTACTTTTGCTTTTGCCGCATGCTTTCGATCGGGTGTGTAGATAATGACATCAAACGAACCTTCGTCATTAGCGCAAAAACCTCGGAACGCGTATTTCCCATCTTTGGCAAGACTGAAATCAATTTTGATAGGCTGGAATGCCGCTGATGAAGTAGAATAAAGATATCGGTTTGATATTTTTGTCTCATCATCATTGTGCAAATCGGTTCTCAACCAATAATACTCAGGGAGTGGATCGGGATGAATATCATGAAACAAGAAATTCCAAATGTGGTCATCTGCTACTTCTCTGTTTCCTTTTTCGTCTAGTACACCAACAGAAAGATCAACAGGGTTGCCTTCTTCATCGGTCAAAACAAAAGACAACGGAGAAACAGGATCAACCAGTTCGGGCGTCACACCAGCAGTTAAAGGATTAGGCTGCACAGAGACAGACAAGTCAAAAACTGGTTCAATTGTCAAAAATTTCTGTCCTGCAAGATACACTTCGTGCGAATATTGAGGAGGCGTTCCAGGTAGTCCATACAAAGGAGTGAAAGCTCTATCATTGTCATCATCGCCGTATTTATAGGCTGTAATCATGATTGGAAGAGTTTCATTCTCACTTATCACGTGATCTGGTTCATCATTAGGACCACCAAAATCAATACCGATTGTATTAATCAGGGCGCCATTGGAAGCAGATAAGTCAAATACATATTCGCCATTGTTTCGTTGGAACGAACGTGCATCAATCAAACCACCGGCCCAAGTATTAGTAGCCATATCGTATGTACCGATGATTTCTGTTTCGTAATCACGGAAAGAAATCTTTCCGTCATTGTTTAAGTCTTCTTCCCAGTCAAACTGTTCTTTGAGTTCAGTGGTAACGGTATTTCTTGGAGGATTTGTAACCCATCCATCGCCAGCACCATTGAATAGCTTGCTGTTCTTAGTGGCAATTCCGCGATCTTGCCAAACAAAAACGAATGCATCATTACACATTTCCGTACTTTGCATGGATTCGTATTCTTTGATGGTTGCAACAACCTTATTGTCTATATCAGCCACTACATGGTCAGACTCTGTAACAATTTCAAGAGAGTGTACATCAATGCCATCGGTTGGAGGTTCTGCGCAGCAATCTTGATAAATCTTTACTGTGCCATCCCAAAGAATAACTTTTACATTGATGATGCCATGGGAAATTGGAATAATTTCTTCAAAGCGGAATACGTTCGTGAGACCTCGGAAATCAAGCTGCCCACCGTCACGCAATTGGGCATTCTCTACAGGATACTTTGTCAACTCATTGTCGGGTTGAGAAATATCCCAATCACCATTCTTATCTGTCCAATCATATCCATACGAATATTCATAGTCATACATATTGGTATGTTCAACAACGATTTTCCCCGACCAATCGTAACTAATTGGAACATTTCGGACGTTATTGTACCTATATTCGGGTGTTACCGTATTCTTAACTTTGTTAAATACCTTTGGTTGAGCGAAAGGTCCTGTAATTTCCATTCGACGGATACGGAAATCTTGGCTTGTTTTGTCATCAAAGCTTAGGTGGTTCCCGTTTATGTCTTTGATAATGAAGTATAGGCCATAATCAGTTAGAGGGAAGAATTCGGTACCAAGTTTGTTAAAGTCAGTGAAATTGTTGATATCTACATCTTCGTACCAATTCCACCACCAAATAGCAGGATATGCGTTCCAGCCGGAGTGATCCTCCGTGGTACGAGTATATCCACTAGAAACAATACCACCTCTTACTCTACCCGTGTGTGTTTGACCTCCGGGATATCCTCTAAAATCTCTGCCAACATCTTGCACGATGGGGTTATAGGGAGACTGGATTTGTGGAGTGGGTAAAGGTAACTTAGAAATGGGAGGATTAGACTGAGTGCCAGATGTATAGTTTACTTGAGAATTTTGCAAAGCATGGTCTACGAGAGCCATTTCTGCAAAATTTACATAGGGATCAGGTGCCAAGACTTTAAACATCTTAACGCCACAATAATCAACTCCCATCTTTTCAAATCGGCGTAATCCACTACCGGGATTGCCAATAATATCAAAGAAAATTTCGTCATCAAACATACCAGGAGGGCATACAATGCCATCTTCGATAAAGTATGGTGGGTGAACAATTTGAGAGTTGTAATCGTAAATTAGGTTAAACGTTTTCACTTGAATCTGCAGTTTTGTAGCTGCACTACGAGGAATCACAGTAACAGGGATTGTTCCACCGCTGTCGGCGGAGGAATAATTTGTATCGCCATGGTTGCGTAAATATACAGGAACTCCAAAAGTAGCTACCTTAAAAGGACCATATTTATCGTCGTAGCTTACTAAACCATTGTTTCTGAAATCACTTCCTCCACAGTTGTGGCACTGCCAATCCCCTTCGGAACAGTCACTGTCGAAAACTTGTGGACTTGAAACAGTTTGGATATATCCTGGAATTCTTTCCATGTAAGCAATATCGTTTTCGTCTCCACCTGGAGGTAAGGGGCCTACATAATTTGGATTGGGTACCCATAAGTGATCGCCAGGATCAAGCATCCCGGGATGAGGTCCTACATCGTCCCAATGCCAATAACAGAAAGTCCCATCTGAATTAACTTGTACAATTACTTTTTCGGAATATGACAAATCATCGTAGTAGGTATCATTGACGGCCATATCTTTGTTATTATAAACACGAGCAATGGTAGAATCCAATGGTTCAACCATATACCCAGTAAACATATAATCGATACCCGCACCGGCTGCATTGTATATTGCTGCAACCTCCTTGCCTTCAACGGTTGATATAGGTAGATCAGCGGGATCGTTTACATCGTTTTTGTTATCTACATCAATAAGGTTCATAAACAGATTAGGAAATTTCTGATCCAAAACGCCAACACATTTTTTGTTAGCTGTAAAGCGGATATCCTCTGCTTCAACAACATATGCCAAATCGGTGTAACAATCGTAACTAGTATGAAGCTTCGGAGGAATATTGTCATTCCAAGGCGGAGTTGATTGCGGTTTAGAACCAAAGGCGTGACCAATTAGTCTACCTAGTTCTTTTTGCCCATTGAAATAGGGTTTGTTGTCATGTTGCTTCCAGAATGGATCATAAAGCGAGACTTCTGGGGGAACATTGTCATCAATTCCACCTGTATTTCGAATGGCAACAATGCGCAGTCGGTTATCATATGATTCTAGAACATACCGGTCGTTTTCAAATGCTTTTTGAAAACCTTCATACGTACCATCAACAGAACAGGATCCGCGGTATGGGGTAAGTTCAAAAGAAGTCATTTGATGGTCTCCGTCAAGAACCCTAAAGTCTTCATCAATAAAGACGTTTTCTCCAGTAACAACGTCTTTTACAAAGACATAGACTTCTTCTTGTGGAATATACACATTGCCTTCCCATCGTCCTGGTCTAGGGGGTGGTTCAACGGTAATTTTTAAACTAGTGGTTTTTTCTACCTTTAAACCTTCTTCTACATGGACTTCCATACCGAGTTGATCAGAAGGAAAAACTTCCCAATCGATGAATCGTGAGTCGCCATTTTTGCCCATTGTAAATCCATGAACAATGTTTTCGTTCCACCAATAGTGAATTTTATCTCCTATTTTGGATCCACATAGGTAGAGATTATCTTCAACATGAATATCAGTTAAACGGGTATTCCCTTTTTTGGTTTTGATCTGAATAATCATGTCATCAAGATAAACAGAGGGATCTGGAGCAGTAGGTACACCTTTGCCCCATATTGCATTGTTAAGATAATCGCTATTGCCATCGGGGTCTGCAATCAAAACGTTGTGTTCAGTGCGATCCCATAAATGGACGTTCGCATCACAAGCACCTAATCCAAGGGGACTCTCTGGAATGCTGTAATGTTCATAATCAAAATCGTCTGGTTGAACAACTGAAAACGGAGCATAGGTATAGCTCCAAGTCAAACGTACATCTCCAGGTGTTAACCATGTTTTTTCAGGAACAGAAGCCAACGGATTATAACTGTCATCCATATCCACATACAAGGATTTGTAATCTCTTCGGACTGCACCTGGTCTGTTCATATCGTAGTCTTCTGCTAAAGCAAATACATTCACAGCATAATCAAAGTAGAGTAAGGTACCCATATTGTCGTAACTAGAAACAGTGGTAGGACAATCCGCATCATGGACGGTCAAAACGGAACCGTTAGGAAAGCGACCAGAAAGATCGAAAACGCGAATGTCTCCAGGGCTTGCCTTCCCGTCACCATCTGCATCGAAATACAACACGGTTTCAAAGGAACGTTCAGTGCCTACACCAGTCGTTAGTCCCATATAAAATCCTTGAGAGAATGGTAAAAATCCTTGATGATCGGCTTCCATATCACTAATGCGATAGATCTCTTCTCCTACATCGTATGTTCCATTTTTAAAAACTTTTTCATTCGGCCAATCTTGATCGTAGAACATATCAAGTTTATGGAAATTGGAAAGCACATCGCCAACATCAAGATCTCCTTCTGAGACTTCAGATCCAGCTTTGTATTCTGTTAAAATATTGCTTCTAGTAATCATGCGATCGGTCAATCGTATATCACCTTCGTTAACAATTTGGTTTCCAAAGCCATCGTCTGTTTTGTTATCGTTCTTATAAATAGGTTCTTGACAGCCATACATGACATTTTGAGAACCCTCATAGAACATGATATCACTAGGGAAAGGGGTTAGGGCTCTACCGACATCTCTTGATGTAATAATGGCGTTCTCTGCACCAATATATTCTTCACAAGCAATTCCTTCTTCTTGGTCGTCAGAAAGGTTGTAAGGAAATAGATTGTATCGTTCGTTTCTTGTAAGTGTCTCATCTAAATCACATATATCGTTTGACACGCCATTGTCTTTAAAGATTTCTACACCAATGTATTCCCGGTATTTTAAGTGAATGTTTTGGAATGTTGTAGCAGGAACAAAGAATTCTTCTCCAGTTGGATCCAAAACAGTATTTTTCTGCACTGATTGTGCAGCACCGTGGAAATCTTTATTAGGAGATCGAAGAGCTGCCGAAGTAACACTAGGCATAATGCCAGACCAAACATCTGTTTGGACAGATAGGTTGTAAGTGGGCTCATTACAACCACCGTGTAATACTTCTCCAAGTAACAACAAGTCGCCATATATTCTGGGTACACTAGTAAGACTACCCGGATAGGCTGGTACAGGAATCATGGTTGCATTGACATAGCCGCGTTTCCTAAACTTTGCATTGGTTTGAGTATTTATAATGTTGTTCACATTGGAGAGTCTAAAATCCCCATATGAAACAACGCCTAATCCGGTAGTTCCATCTTCTTTATAAATCCATTCACCAAATTGGTATAAAGTCCACTCTAGTTCCATTCCCCAAGCAGTAGATCTTGCAGAATTGATATTTTCTGTATGCATTTCGTCGTTTTTTTTGCCAGTTCTTTCGCCAGCAAACAAGCCGGATTCTTGGAAATTTGCTATAAAGCGCCACAGTTCAATGTCAACGTCTTTATCGCCTTCCATAACAGTGGTGTTGGCAGCGTACTTGTAGTAGGTTAATCCATCATCCATACGCACAGCAACAGGTGTTAATCGGAAATCACCAACTTGGACGGTATATTCGTTATTGGGGGTAGGAGGGGTAACGCTTGTGTTTACACCCTTGCGATATATCCATTCTCCAGGATGATACGCTGACACTTTAGCATAGTAATCAACACCATCATCAATGGGGTCAGGCTTAACTCTGCTCCCTGAGGAATTAATGTTGTCTGCATGAAGCTCATCAAACACGTTCACATAAACACTATCTTCATCATTTGGACTGGATGTATAGTACCAAGTATAGTCGTTATAAGGCTCTGAATAAGAACCTACCTGGTCCATTCCAAGACAATTACGAGATCGCGTTATACCGATTGTATCGGCAAAATCAGATGGGAGTCCCCAGTATGAAAAATCAAATAGTGGATATCCAGTAGCACCATCCCAGTCGGCTTTTTTGGTTTCTCCATGTGTAGATAAATTGCCAACTACGGGGAGAGGAGATCGGACACCGTTTTCGTCTTGTAAAATTGGAAAATCGGGCATATCAACCCATCCAATTTTAAAGTATTTGCCCGTTCCATTACGGTCCCAAAAATAGTTTCTGGGTACGCCATTGGCATCCATTTCACCGCGATACATAGGATGATCAGGGTCAAGGAAATAGGGCCCTTGGGTATCATTGCTTCCAATTGGATCCACTAATGCATTTTTATTGTTTCTACATGTATTGTTTTGATTCAGGTTCGCCAAAAAATTCTCTAAATCATTTTTTTCTTTGTCGAACTGCACTTCATACGTGTCATAGAGATTGTTTGGATCTGCAAACTCATAGTAGCGGCAGTCATTAAAGTATCCGTCTGCATCAAACCATAATTGGCCGGCGGAATCATATACTGCATACCATCGATCGTATTCTTGTGATTTTCCACTAGCAGGATCTACCATTAAATAAAATTCAGTCCAAAGAATTGGCTGCACAGTTGTATTTGTGGTAACAGGAAATCCTTCTTGGTCAAAGATTTGATTACCTAACTCATCAAAATGAGGTTGAGCAACTCTTGCAGGAATATTAACTTCACCAAAAGCATATTGATTGGGACCCTTTGCATAGCTACCTATTATGGGGTGTTCTTCAGAGACGATGAAATTAGATAAAACTGCAAGTTCCGCATCTGGCATTCCATATTCATCTTGTCCCCAGCACTGTTCGCCAGGTTTCTGCCACGGAAAATGTATGCCTGGATCCAAAGCCGTTCCATCCCTTTCAAAGCCGACGGGAATAAACCTTGAGGCTATAAAAACTGCATTCTGTGAATCAGCAGCCTTTACGGGAACAGAATTAAAACCGACTTGAAGAATACTGGCAACCATAAGAAGTGCTATCAGCCCACTTGTTAACTTCTTCATACCAATTCTCCTTTCAAAAACAATAGTTTGTTTTTTTTCATTTGACATAACAAACTATTACAGAACTTCCATATACCATGCATTGGAGGAACAATGGTATTGGTTGGATGTCTGCTCTTCATTTTCTTCTACAATCACTTCAAAGTTCATTGTATTTACGTTGCCTGCTACATCGGTAGCAGTAATTACAAAAGCATTTTTGCCTGGTTTCACGGTGACATCAATAGACCATATATCGTGTGTTACGGTT